>Ga0164243_10001047_pt1 | contig 47896 bp, 41 predicted proteins | sample OricompcompostOP_FD_108781 | JGI IMG/M metagenome (GOLD analysis project Ga0164243, IMG submission 108781) | Organic Plus compost microbial communities from Emeryville, California, USA - Original compost - Organic plus compost (OP) | ecosystem: Engineered > Solid waste > Mixed feedstock >...
ATCGTCAAGCTCGCCGCGGCAGAGGTGAACACGAGTCTCGGCAAGCTCGATCCGAAGCTGGCCGAGGCGATCATATCCGCCGCGCGCGAAGTGGTGGAGGGCAAGCTCGACGGACATTTCCCCCTCGCCGTCTGGCAGACGGGATCCGGCACGCAGTCCAATATGAACGCCAATGAAGTGATCTCGAACCGTGCGATCGAGATACTGGGCGGCGAGATGGGCTCCAAAAAGCCCGTTCACCCCAACGACCACGTCAATATGAGCCAGTCGTCGAATGACAGCTTCCCGACCGCCATGCATATCGCGGCCGCCCGCGAAGCGCATGCGGAACTCCTGCCGGCACTGGATCACCTGACAGCGGCGCTGGAGGAAAAGGAAAGAGCTTTTGGCGACATCGTGAAGATTGGCCGCACCCACACCCAGGACGCAACGCCTCTAACGCTCGGCCAGGAGTTCTCCGGCTATGTTGCCGCGCTGAAGCTCGGCCGCAAGCGCATCGAGGAGGCCCTTAACGATGTGCATGCTCTTGCGCAGGGCGGAACGGCGGTGGGAACGGGCCTCAACGCGCCAAAGGGGTTCGACAAGGCATTCGCGGAGCGCGTTGCAGCCATCACCGGCCTCCCCTTCCGGACGGCCGAGAACAAGTTCGAGGCGCTTGCAAGCCATGGAGCCCTCAACGCCTTCCACGGTGCGCTCAATGCGCTTGCGGCCGATCTCTTCAAGATCGCCAACGACATTCGCTTCCTCGGCTCCGGTCCCCGCTCGGGCCTCGGTGAGCTGAAGCTTCCGGAAAACGAGCCTGGCTCCTCGATCATGCCCGGCAAGGTAAATCCCACGCAGGCGGAAGCGCTGACCATGGTGGCCACCCAGGTCATGGGCAACCAGACCACGGTCTCGATCGCCGCCAGTCAGGGGCACTTCGAGCTCAACGTGTTCAAGCCGGTCATCGCCAATGCCGTCCTTCAGTCCAGCCGACTGCTTGCAGATGCGATGCGCTCCTTCGCGGACAATTGCGTCAAGGGCATCGAGGCCGATGAGGTTCGCATCGCGGATCTCATGCAGCGCTCCCTGATGCTGGTCACGGCGCTCGCGCCGGCCATCGGCTACGACAATGCGGCCAAGATCGCCAAGAGCGCGCACAGGAACGGCACAACGCTGCGCGAGGAAGCCCTGAAGACCGGACTTGTCACGGAAGAGGACTACGACCGGCTGGTGCGTCCGGAAAAGATGATTTCGCCAGGCTGAGGAGCAGCCCACCGACTGGTCCGGGGTTCTGCTGGAAACACACTGTCAACAAGGGGCCAGGTGACACGTTCCGCCTTGAGCCTATATTCGCGGCTTCGAATTTTGCAACAACGGGTCACACCATGTCAGACAGCGCACTTATCCTCCTCGGCCGCATCCTGCTTGCCGTGATCTTCGTCTTTTCGGGTTTCGGAAAGCTCACAGATATCGGCGGCACGGCCGGGTATTTCGGCAGCGTCGGCCTTCCAGTCCCGACGCTCACTGCATGGGTGGTGGGCCTCGTGGAGCTTCTCGGAGGAATCGCCGTCCTTGTAGGGTTTAAGACCCGGATTGCAGCACTCGTCCTTGCGGTGTTCACGCTGGGAGCGACACTCGTCGCACACACGAACGTTTCCGATCAGGTGCAACTCCTTATGGCCCTCAAGAATCTGGCCATCATCGGTGGCTTCCTCGCTCTGGCCGCCCATGGCGCAGGCAAGATCTCGATCGACGGTCGCGCCTCATAAATCCGGAAGCAGAACCATGTTGGTTGAAGGCTCGCGATGAGCGGGCCTTTTCCTTTGATTTGTTTCAGCCACTCGGTCTTCACGGGCACGTTACACAGCCGCTTCGGTAACTCAAAAGCCGGTGATGATAGGCCGAAACAATTGCAGCTACGCAGCGAAAACGTCATTTACGATAACGATATGATCCGTGAGGGAGCGGCTCTGCTTTCTGCAGAAGCGGCGGAGGAGTCGCTCGCGACCATAGAGGAAAGCTGCATGCCATGGCGTTTTCTGCCGCTTGGGCTGCTCCTTACGGGGCTGGTGCTGGGCTACGCCATGGGATGGCACGAGCATCTGAACCTGCAGGCACTGGTGGAAAGCCGTACGGCGCTTCATACCAGGATCGAGGCTCATCCGGTCCTTTCCGCCGCAGGTTTCACCATCCTCTACGCCACTGCAGTGGCAGTCGCCTTTCCCGCTGCCTCCCTGCTCACCGTCGCTGCGGGATTCCTGTTTGGCTGGTTTTGGGGTGGAACGCTCGCGGTCGTGGCTGCCACGGCCGGGGCTACCGCCCTCTTTCTTGCTGCCCGATCAGCTTTCGGCGATTTCCTGAGGCGGCGAGTGGGCGGTCGAGCGGCCCGGCTGGCGAGGGGATTTGAGAAGGGAGCTTTCGGCTATCTTCTCGTACTGCGGCTTACGCCTATCTTTCCCTTCTGGATGGTGAACATCGTGCCGGCCTTCTTCAACGTGCGGCTGGGCACATTCGTGGCTGCGACGGCAATCGGCATCCTGCCGGCCACCTATGCTTATGCCTATCTCGGCAGGGGACTGGAAAGCGCGTTACTTTCTGCGGCTGCGGCAGGGCGCGAGCTTCAACCCGGTGATCTGCTCACGAAGGAGCTGACCTTTGCCTTGGCCGCGCTTGCGATTGTCGCCGCCCTCGCCCTCATCGTAAAGAAGATGCGCGCGGCAGATCCTTCTTGACGCATGCCAGCGCGGGAGAATCCATGGCAAAACTCAGACCGGACATCTGCGTCATCGGCGCCGGCTCGGGCGGGCTGACAGTAGCAGCGGCTGCGGCTGCCTTTGGCGTGCCCGTCGTGCTCATCGAACGCGGCAAAATGGGCGGAGATTGCCTGAACTACGGCTGCGTTCCCTCCAAGTCGATGATCGCCGCCGCAAAACATGCTCACAGCCTCACCCACGGCGCCACCTTCGGCGTTGCGGATGCGGATCCGCAGGTCGATTTCAGCAAGGTGATGCGCCATGTGCATCAAGTTATCGCAGCGATCGCCCCGAACGATTCGGCCGAGCGCTTCACCGCTCTCGGCGTAACCGTCATCCGCGGAGAAGCGCGCTTCTTTGATGGCCGGACCGTTACGACGGGCAGCTATGAGATCCAGGCCCGCCGCTTCGTCATCGCAACAGGCTCGTCGCCCTTTATTCCGCCAATCCCCGGCCTTGACAGCATCCCTTATTTCACGAACGAGACGCTTTTCGAGCAGAGCGAGCGGCCGGCGCATCTCATCGTCATCGGAGGCGGGCCGGTGGGCCTCGAGCTTGCCCAGGCGCATCGCCGCCTCGGCTCCCGCGTGACGGTCGTTGAAGCTGCCGCTGCCCTCGGCAAGGAAGATCCGGAGCTGGCAGAGTTCGTCCTGAAGCACCTCCGCTCCGAAGGGATCGAGATATTCGAGCACGCTCGGCTGGCGCGTGTCGAAAAGCTTGGGCAGGAAGGCGTACGCATCCATTTCGAAGATGCCGCGGGCACGCATGCCATCGAAGGCTCGCACCTGCTTGTCGCTGCGGGGCGCAGGCCCAACATCGCCGCCCTCATGCTCGACCGGGCCGGCATCGAGCACGATACCGGCGGGCTTAAGGTTACAGGAAATCTGCGCACCACGAACAGACGGGTCTATGCCATCGGCGACGTTGCCGGAGGGCCGCAATTCACCCACGCCGCCAATTACCATGCAGCGCTCGTCATTCGCGCTCTGCTCTTTCGCCTGCCGGCCAGGGAGAACCGCTGCCTCATTCCGCGCGTGACGTTCACCGATCCGGAACTCGCGCATATCGGTCTGACGGAAGACGAAGCCAAAAGGAAAAGGGCTGGTACGAAGGTTCTGCGTTGGCCGTTTGCGGACAACGATCGCGCCCAAACCGAGCACCAAACTGGTGGATTCATCAAGCTCGTGACGAGCCGCAGGGGGAGAATTCTGGGCGTCTCAGTCGTCGGTCACGGAGCCGGCGAGATGATGAATTTCTGGTCGCTGGCCCTGTCACGGAAGCTGACCGTGCGCGACATCGCAGGCTATATCGCGCCTTATCCGACCTTGGGGGAGGTTGGCAAAAGAGCCGCCCTCACCTATTTCGCCGATGCTGCCCGAAGCGTTCCGGTGCGTGGACTGATCCGCTTTCTGCGGTTATTCGGATAAGCATGGGGGCGTTCGGCAGGCGCATTGCTTGCCGGCATGCCACAGGACAAAGACATGGCTGAAGATCGGCGGCAGGAGGGCGACGAAACGGCTGGAGCACGGCGCGCCGTGCCACTCACGCGCGGGCTGTCCACCAAACTCCTTCTTCTCACAATTCTCTTCGTCATGGCAGCCGAGGTGCTGATCTTCATTCCTTCGGTCGCCAATTTCAGCCGCCAGTGGATGGAGCAGCGGCTGCGCGAAGCCTCGATCGTCGGGCGTGTTCTCATGGACGGACATGCCGACAACCTTAGCCGCGAGGCCAGCAATGCCATCCTCACGACGGCCGGCGTGAACGCGATAGCGGTGCGCGATGGCGGCACCTCGCGCCTTCTGGTCGTCTCAAAGGTCCCGCCCGCGGTCGACATGCATGCGGATCTGGACAATCTCTCGCCGCTGAATGCCATCAGCCAGGCCTTCGATACGCTGTTCTTTGGCGGTGACCGCATATTGCGCATCTTCGGCCGCATGGGCGACGAAGGGAAACAATACGAAGTCATCCTGCCCGATAAGCAGCTCCGATCGGCCATGCTCGTCTATGCGCGAAACGTGGCCGCGCTTTCGCTGCTGATCTCTCTCTTCACGGCAACCCTGGTGTTCTATGTCATCAACCGGGTGATGATCGGGCCGATCCGTGCCATGACGCGCTCGATGCTCGCTTTCGGCGCAGCGCCGGACAATGCAGAGCACATCATCGTGCCTGAGGACAGGGAGGACGAGATCGGTATTGCCGAGCGCGAGCTGGCGGAGATGCAGAAAGCGCTTTATCGAACGCTGGGAGAGAGGAAGAGGCTCGCCGATCTCGGTCTCGCTGTCTCCAAGATCAACCACGACATGCGCAACATGCTGGCCTCCGCGCAGCTCATATCCGATCGGCTGGCCAAGAGCGCTGACCCGACCGCGCAATCCCTGGCGCCGAAGCTGGTGCGCACGCTCGACCGGGCGATTGCCTATTCGCAGGGCGTGATCGCATATGGTCGTGCCCAGGAGGCGCCGCCGACGCGGCGCCGGCTGCGCGTTGCCCAGCTCGTGGAGGAGGTGCAGGCAACGCTTGCGATCGACCCGACGAGCGGCATCGAATTCGTCAACGAGGTGGAACCGCTGCTCGAAATCGATGCGGATGCGGAGCAGCTTTTCCGGGTCCTGTCCAATCTGTGCCGAAATTCCGTTCAGGCCATGATGGGGGAAACGGACGCCGCGCTTGTGCGCCGACTCACCATTTCGGCCCGCCGGGATGGGAACATGGTGCGCATTTTCGTGGCCGATACCGGACCCGGACTGCCGCCGAAAGCGCGCGAGAATCTGTTCACCGCCTTCCGGGGCTCTGCGAGAACCGGGGGCACGGGACTCGGGCTTGCGATCGCCCAGGAAATCGTGCGCGCCCATGGCGGCGAGATCCAACTCGTCGAGAGTGGCAATGGCCGCACGGTTTTCTCGATCGCCATCCCCGAGGCAGCCAACACTTTGGGGAACGGCACGGAAGGCAAGGCACGCGCCGGAGCAAATCACGCCGACAGCTGAAATCGACCATCTCGAAGAGGCGACAGTCTGCCTCACCGGCAGGCCTCATTGATGATGGAGGAAATGTTACATGAGCGCTTGCTTTTGCTTCCTTCAGTCGCTAGGTAAGCGGCGTTCGGTCATCGGGGTTACCCCTAAATGGCCGTGCCGCAAAGCCTTGCGGTCTGCGCGCCCGTAGCTCAGCTGGATAGAGCACCAGACTACGAATCTGGGGGTCAGAGGTTCGAATCCTTTCGGGCGCGCCATCTCCGAACGGTCCGCTCCGGACACATAGGTTACGGTTTATACCGAAGACATGGGTAAGACTTTCGGCCCGAGAGGATTGTCGAGAGCCAGTTTGCATGCCTCATCGTCGCGGACGATCCACTTCATGGCCTCGTCGCGTCCGGCTCATCATGCCAAGCGTGATGCAGGGGTCTAAGGCTGGACTGGTTTCCCCTCGATAGCGCTGTCGAGCAACATCAACGCCGCTTCCCTGGTGAGCTTCACGGGATTGCCGCCGGCTGTCGGATCAACGATAGCCATTTCGGCTATCAGGCTTTTCCGTTTCCCGTCCATCTCCAGGCCCGTGATGAGGCCCGTCAAAGTGTGAGGCACATGCAGGTCCTTGCGCAGCTTGATCACGGCTCTGACAAAGCCATCAAAGCCGCCCCCGATCCCGCAATAGGCAGCGAGCCTGGCAATCCTGTCCTCGATCATGTCGCGGTTGAAGGACAAGACATATGGCATGAAGACGGCGTTGGTCATGCCATGATGAGTGTCATAGAGCGCGCCGATCGGGTGCGACAGCGAATGAATGGCGCCGAGCCCTTTCTGGAAAGCCGCCGCTCCCATGGCGGCGGCACTCATCATATGGGCGCGCGCCATGAGGTCGTTTCCATTGACAAAGGCCTTCGGCAGGTTCTCGAAGACCAGGCGGGTTCCCTCCACGGCGATGCCGTCGGCCATCGGATGGTAGCCGGGCGCGCAATATGCCTCCAGGCAGTGCGCCAGCGCGTCCATGCCGGTACCTGCCGTGATGGAGGGCGGCATTCCCACGGTCAGTTCCGGATCGGCGATGACGATCGCAGGCAGCATCTTCGGGTGGAAGATCACCTTCTTGGTATGGCTGGCCTCATGGGTCAGGACACCGGCCCGGCCAACCTCGGAACCGGTTCCGGCGGTGGTCGGTACGGCGATGATCGGAGCAATCCCATCGGAATTGGCGCGTGTCCACCAGTCGCCGATGTCTTCGAAGTCCCATACCGGCCGCGTCTGCGCCTGCTGGAAGGCGATCAGCTTGCCGAGATCGAGGGCAGAGCCTCCCCCGAAGGCGATGACGCCGTCATGGTTGCCCTCCTTGAATGCAGCAATCCCAGCCGTGAGATTGGATTCAACCGGGTTCGGCTTGACGTCCGAAAAGACACGGTAGGGTATCTTGGCTGCATCGAGTATCTTCAGGGTGGAAGCCACAATAGGCAGTTTCACCAAGCCCGGATCGGTGACGAAAAGCGGCCGCTCGATACCGGCCCCGGCAAGTGCATCCGGTAGTTCCTTAATGCGGCCTGCACCGAAGAGAACGGTGGTAGGGTAGTTCCATTTGGAAACAAGCGTGGTCATTCGAAGGGTTCTTCCAGACTATCGAAGCAGTGTTGCGTTCTTCGTGGCAGGCCTGTCATCCGCCTCCCCGAGAAGCGTGGTACAGAGAGGGCGGACGAGACAGGATCATCAGATCGCCTCGCGCAGATGATACGATTTCGGCCGCGTCAGGTGGTCATAGCCGATTTCCGACAGCCCGGCGCCCTTTCCGGTGTCCTTGACCCCGGTCCACACGAGCGCCGGGTCCAGATAGTCGCAGCGGTTCATGAACACGGTGCCGGTCTCGATCCGGTCGCCAATCGCGACGGCGTGCTCGATGTCGCTGGTCCAGATCGAGGCCGTCAGCCCGTAGGGGCTGTCATTCATCAGCGCAATCGCGTCCTCATCGTTACGCACCTTCATGATGCCGACGATTGGGCCGAAGCTTTCCTCGCGCATGATGCTCATCTGATGATCGACATTGGTGAGCACTTCGGGCGCTATATACGGTGAGCCCGCCCTGTCGCCCTCCACTTTCATTTCGATATGGGCCTTGGCGCCCTTGCGCAGGGCCTCCGCCTTCTGTTCACGGATCAGGTCGGCGAAACGTGCCTGTGCCATCGGCCCCATCGTGGTCGCCTGGTCCAGCGGATTGCCGACGACGTAGTTCTTCGTCTCCGCCACGAAGCCCTCGACGAATTCGTCGTAGACCGCCTCGTGAACATAGATGCGCTCGATGCCGCAGCAGCACTGGCCCGAATTATAGAAGGCGCCATCCACCAGATTGGCGATGGCATGATCCATCTTCGCGTCGGGCAGCACATAGGCCGGATCCTTGCCGCCGAGTTCCAGCCCGAGCGTCATGAAGGTCCCGGCCGCCGCCTTCTCGATGGCGCGGCCGCCGGCGACCGATCCGGTGAAGTTGACGTGATCGATCTTTCCGGAGCCAAGCAGCTTTTCGGTCTGGGCATGATTCATCACCAGGTTCTGGAAGACGCCCTTCGGCAAGCCGGCCTTTTCGAAGGCCTGTGCGAAGCGCTCGCCGACGAGCAGCGTCTGGGCCGCGTGCTTGAGGATCACGGCGCTGCCGGACATGATCGCCGGCACGATCGTGTTGATGGCCGTAAGATATGGATAGTTCCAGGGCGCGATCACCATCACCACGCCCGCCGGCTCCTTCTTCACGTAGCGGCGGAAGCCGGGCTTGGGATTACTCGCCCAGTGCGGCGCCAGCGCCTTCTCGGCGATCTCCACCATGAAGCGGGTGCGTTCTTCCACCCCGCCCCTCTCGCCGCCATAGCGCACCGGACGTCCCATCTGCCAGGCAAGCTCCGGCACTATCTCGTCATTCATGGCAAGCAACGCCTCGAGCATGGCGAGCACATAGCGCCCGCGCTCGGCGATTGGCACCTGCGCCCAGTCCGCCTGCGCCGCCTTCGTCTGCTCGACGGCGGCATTGATCTCGCGGTCGCTGGCGATGGGCCGCTCGGCATAGACCGAGCCGTCGATGGGGGATTTCAGTTGGACCGTTTCGGTCATGTGAGCCTCACGCTTGCAAGAAGCTTCATTTAATATCTTTCAAACCCCCGGTGCAGTTCCCAGTCGGTCACGCGGCGGTCGTATTCGAACTGTTCCCAGCGGGCCGTATGCACATAGTGCTCGATGACGTCCTCCCCGAAAGCCGTCCTCAGCATCTCGGATCCAGCCATGCTTTCGGTTGCCTCGCGCAATGTCTTGGGGATCTGGGGCACTTCGGATGCCTGGTAGGCATCGCCTTCGAACGGTTCCGCCAGTTCCAGATTCTCATCGACCCCGGCAAGCCCCGCCGCAATCAGCGCCGCGAAGGCGAGATAGGGATTGAGATCGGCACCGCCGATCCGGCATTCGATGCGCACTCCCCTGGTTCCTTCGCCGCAAAGCCGGAAGCCGGCGGTGCGATTGTCGCGGCTCCAGCTGATGCTGGTGGGCGCGAAGGTGCCGACCTGAAAGCGCTTGTAGGAATTGATGTAGGGCGCCAGGAACCACGTGTAGTCGCGCGCGTATTTGAGCTGCCCGGCCACCCAGGAGCGCATCAGCGGCGTCATCGAATATTCGCCCCTCTCATCGAAGAACAGCGGCTTCTTGCCGTCCGCACTCCACAGCGAATTGTGGACGTGGCTCGAACTGCCGGCCTGCGAATAGTCGTACTTGGCCATGAAGGTGACCGCCTTGCCCTGGCTTGCGGCGATTTCCTTGATCCCGTTCTTCAGCACCACGTGCCGGTCCGCCATCTCCAGCGCCTCGGCGTAGCGGACATTGATCTCCTCCTGTCCCGGGCCCCATTCGCCCTTCGAGTTCTCGACCGGGATGCCCGCGCCCTCGAGCCCGTTGCGAATGGCCCGCATGACCGCCTCTTCCTTGGTGGTCAGCGGGATCACATAGTCCTGGATGTACGGCGAGGCTGTCGCCAGCCCCCGCCAATGCTTCTCGCGCGCCGACCGGTAGGTCTCGTCGAAAAGGTAGAACTCCAGTTCCGAGGCGAAATAGGCGATCCAGCCGCGCTCCTTCAGCCGCGCCACCTGCTTCTTCAGGATCGCGCGGGGCGAGTGCGGCAGATCGGAATGGTCGTGGTGGTCGAGCACGTCGCAGAGCACCAACGCCGTCTTCTCCAGCCAGGGCACTTTGCGGATCGTCGCGAGATCCGGCTTCATGACGAAGTCGCCATAGCCCTTTTCCCAGCTCGCCGCCCGATAGCCGGGCACCGGCTCCATATCTATGTCGTTGGCGAGCAGATAGTTGCAGCCATGCGTTTCCTCATGGGCGGATTCGATGAAATACCGGGCCAGGAAGCGCTTGCCGATCAGCCGCCCCTGCATGTCCACCGCAGCCGCCAGAACCGTATCGATATCGCCGTCGGCCACGGCCTTCTTCAGTTGGTCGAACGTCAAATTCCCGGCCATGCCTGAACTCCCGCCCCGCCTCGAGGCGCCCTCTCGCAACGACGCCCGGCCGCACCATGCGGCCAGGCGTTCTCCAGTCCAAATGCCCGTCAAGTGTAGCGGTACGGCGCTCCGGCCTTGTTCATCGAGGCATTATACTTCTTGATGATCTCGACGACGCGTGCGCAGCGCTCGCTCTGCGCGGCGATCTCGTCCCAGAACTTGGCGGCCTCTTCCTCAACCTTCTTCCATTCCGCTTCGGGAATGGTCGTGAGTTCGAGCTTGCCTTCATTGCGGTACTTTGCCTCGCCCGCCCAATACCAGTGCTGGCGGTAGTAGTGCGAGGCGTCGATCGCGAGGCGGAAGAGCTGCTGCAGGTGCGCCGGCACTGCATTCCACTTTTCGGTGTTGACGAAATACGAACCGGCCCAGGCGCCCGACAGCGGGTTTGTGAGATAGTATTTCAGCGCGTCGGCCCAGCCGACCGTATGCATTTCGGTAATTCCGCACCAGCACACGCCGTCGAGCTCGCCCGTCACCATGGCCGGCTGGACGTCCTCGTAGGGCAGCGAGACGGGTACGACGCCGAAGCGTGACAGGAACTGGCCGCCGGTGGGGAAGGTGTAGACCCTGAGCCCCTGCAGGTCATCAAGCGACCGGATCGGCTTGGTGGTGCCGAAATTGCACGGATCCCACGCGCCGGTGGACAGCCAGGTCACGCCCGGGATCTCGCTATAGGCCTCCTCCCAGATCTCCTTCAGCCCGTGCCAGTGCCACAGTGCTGGCACGTCCAGCGAATAGCGCGAGGCCAGCGGGAAATAGGCGCCAAACACCTTGACGTCCACCGGGGCGGCGGCCGAGTCGTCGTCGCTTTGCGCAGCGTCGATCGTGCCCGACTGCACCGCACGGAAGAGTTCGCCCTGTGGGACGAGCTGGTCTGCGGTGTAGAGCTCGATCACCATTTCGCCGTTTGCGGCCGTGTTGAACCAGTCGATCGAGTTCTTGATGACGTGCTCGGCCAGCGCCGGCCCGGCATAGGTCTGCATGCGCCAGGTGATCGGGCTCTGCGCCTTGACATATGGCGCAGCCAACGTGCTGGCGCCGACCGCTCCGGCGGTGGTCAGTCCTGCCTTGCGCAGGAAATCGCGTTTGGTGATGTTTTCTTGGCCAGACATCTTTCCGTTCTCCTCTTCGTCAGTCGTCCGTGGGCAGCCGGACTTTGATGTGCGAGAAGTTTGCCTTCCTCTTCTTGTTGCCCCTCTTCCAGTTGGCTGCATCCTCCAATGCCGTCATCTGCCGTTCACCACTGCGGGCAGCCAAAGCGCGACCTGCGGAAAAATCATGATGATGATCAGCGACAGCACCATCAGGAAGAAGAATGGCACGATCGATCGGTAGATGTCGGTCAGCGAGATCTCCGGCGGCGCCATGGCGCGCATCAGGAACAGGTTGTAGCCGAAGGGCGGCGTGATGTAGGCGATCTGACAGGTGATCGTGTAAAGCACGCCGAACCAGATCAGGCTGAAATCGAGCTCCCGGATCAACGGAATGTAGAGGGGAGCGACGATGACCAGCATCGCCGTATCGTCGAGAAATATGCCCATCACGATGAAGGAGGCGAGCATCAGGACCAGGATGGTCCAGGGATCGAACTCCCAGGTATCAACGAGCAGCGCCTTGACCGCCTTCACCGCGCCGAGCCCGTCGTAGACGGCGCTGAAGCACAGCGCAGCGAGGATGATCCAGAGGAACATGCAGCTTATGCCGAGCGTGTCACGCGTGGCCTTCTCGAGGGTACCGCGGTTCAGGTTGCCGGCCCACCACGCCGCAAGCATCGACAGCACGGCGCCGACGACCGAGCTTTCAACAAGGCTCGTCGTGCCCGTCATGAACATGCCCATCATGATCGCGAAGATCGCGAGCGGCAGCAGGCCCTCCCGGAGCAGCGCGAACTTTTCCGCGGTGGTGATCTGCGCCCGTTCTTCGGCCGGCAGCGCCGGGCCGATCCGCGGCTGGAAAAGGCAGCGCAGGAATACGTATCCTCCGAAGATCGCCGCCATCAGCAGTCCCGGCATGACGCCGGCAAGCCACAGGTCGAGCACCGGCTGGCGGGCGATCATGGCGTAGAGCACCAGCACGACGCTCGGCGGAATGAGGATACCGAGCGAAGAGCCCGCCTGGATGACGCCCGTGACCATCGACTTGTCGTAGCCATGGCGCAAAAGCTGCGGCAGTGCGATGGTCGCGCCGATCGCCATGCCGGCCACCGACAAGCCGTTAAGCGCGGCGATCAGCACCATGAGCCCGATTGTGCCCAGTGCAAGGCCCCCGCGCACCGGACCGAACCAGACGTGGAACATCCGGTAGAGATCGCCTGCGAGGCCCGACTCCGAGAGCATGTAGCCCATGAAGATGAAGAAGGGCACGGTGATCAGCGGATACCAGTTCAGCACCTGGAAGGAGGCGTTGAACGGCATCTCGAACGATCCCTGGCCCCAAAGCCACAACGCCGCGGCCGAACCGACGAAGCCGATCACGCCGAAGACGCGCTGCCCGGTCAAAAGCAGCACCATCATCGTGCCGAACATGAAAAGGGTGATGGCTTCGGAACTCATGCGATCGGCTTCCCGCGGGCGATGGCGACGTCCTTAATGAAGGACGAGATGCACTGCAGAAGCATCAGGAACACGCCGGCCGTCATCACCGTCTTGATCGGCCAGAGCACCGGGCTCCAGGCGGTGTAGTTCTTCTGGTTGTACTGGATCGCGTAGTTTGTGCTCGACAGTCCGCCGCCGAACAGCACCACCAGGTAGAAGATCACGAAGAAGATGGTGATGGCGTCGGTGATGGCGCGCCGGCGCGCGTCGAGGCGGCCGTAGAAGAGGTCCATGCGCACATGCTGGTCCATCTGCAGCGCATAGGCGCCGCCCACCAGGTAATAAGCGGAGAGCAGAAACTGCGACATCTCGAGCACCCAGTTGATAGGTATCCCGAAGAACATCCGCGACAGCGTCGAATATAGCAGGATCGCCCCCATCACGAAGAGGAGGTACATGGCGATGCGGCCGATGCGGTAGTTCAGCGCGTCGACATAACGAACGAATGTCACGGCAAATCTAGGCAAATTTCCTCCTCCAAGCCGTCACCTGAGCTCCAGCTTCATCTCCATCGAACGGTGCGCCGAAGTGATCGCTTCGGCAAGGATGGCGGCCCATTTTTCCTCGCCTGCCGCATCGGCAATCTCGTCGTTACGGATCTCGATCATCGCGCAAGGAAGGCCATGCGAACGGGCGTGACGTTCGAGCGTGAAATAGACCCGATCGGCGGGCGAATAGGGTTCGTTAACCCCTACCCGCAATTCGCCATTCGCTTTCAACGCCTCGATCAGCGGTGCTGCAAGCCGAGTATCCTCGTCGTGGACGACGCCGACCTGCCAGGGCCTGGCGACACCCTTGTAGATCGGACTGAAGGAATGGATGGAGATCAGCCTCGTATCCCTTCCCTCCGACAACCGCGCTTTGATCAACGCCTCGACGGCATCGTGATATGGCTTCCATGTATGCCGGATACGTGCCTCGCGCTCACTTTGGGACAGGCCGACATTTCCGGGAATAGGCGTGCTTTCGCTGATTTCGGCTATCAGATCGGGCGCATCGAGCGACCGGTTGCAGTCAATCACGAGCCGCGAAATACGCGCTTCCACGAGGGTTGCGTCGAGTTTCGCGGCAACGAGGCGCGCCACAGCCAGCGCACCCGGATCCCAAGCTATGTGGCGGAGAAGATCATCCGCCGTAAGCCCGAGCATGCCATACTGCGGCGGCACATGATTGGAGGCGTGGTCACAGGTGAGGACGAATGCGCTCTTTCCGTCAGGGTTGCTGAACCCGACAGCATCCAATGCCTCAAACCGCGCCAGCCAAGCCGCCACCGTTCGCCCTCCATCCTGGACAATCTGTATTATCTGTTACTTTTTTTCCCAGATTGCGCCATTGCGAATGATTTCATACAACCGCAACGGGCTTGTCAAATGTATTGTCGATCGAAATCTGTGGAGTGCTCATGCGCGGCTGGGAGAGGGGAAAGATGCTGTCGAGCATTACCGAGCTGATTGCCGAACGCCTCGACCTGATGCCCGCCGGAGAACGGCGCGCGGCACAGGCGTTGATCGCGAACTATCCCATGATCGGCTTGAAAACGGTTGCGGAATTTTCCGCCTCCGCCGGGGTAAGTTCACCGACGATTCTGCGTTTCGTTGCCCGCCTCGGGTTCCAAAATTACCCGGACTTCCAATCGGCCTTGAAGGAGGAGCTTGCCGCGCAACTGCAGTCGCCCCTCTCTCGCACCACATCCTCAGCGGCGACGGCAGAGCCTGGAGATGCTTCTCCTGCCCTGGAGGCTACATTGGAAAACATCCGTGAGACATACCGCCATGTCCCGCAAAGGCAAATCAGAGACATCGTGACACTGCTTGCCAATCGCCGCGCCAAGATTTTTTTGATCGGCGGCCGTTTTACCGATCCGATCGCCCGCTACATGGCCGCGCATCTGACGATCATCCGGCCGAATGTGTTTCATCTGCCCGGTCAGGAGAACAACTGGCGCGATCGTCTTATCGACATGGGCAGGCGGGATATCCTTCTTATCTTCGACATACGCCGATATCAGGACAGTCTGGTGCGCTTTGCCCAGACGGCGCATCAGCGCGGCGTGCAGATCATCTTGTTCACCGATCAATGGCTGTCGCCGATTGCGCGCTTCTCGCGGCACGTCATTCCCGGGCGCACAGCGGTTCCCTCCGCGTGGGATTCTTCAGCCGCTCTTTTCGTTCTCGTCGAGATGTTCATAGGGGAACTGACCCGCGCCTTGGAAGCCGAGAGCGCAAAACGGATCAGGGAAATCGAAGCGCTGCGCTGAAACCACGCTATCTGCTCCGAGCAGCGCGCCTGTCGTCGAGAGTATTTCCGCTACCGGAATTGGCGGGAACACCTTTTGGATCGCACATGGCATCAGGTCACCGCGACCGGCGACCCGGTCCTGAACTCACTGCTCCAGGAGCTGTCCAGCTATCCGACAGACAGCGGATTGAGAGCGCCTTCAGACCCGTCACGCACCTCCCATGCGGGCGTATTCGTGCCGCTGCAACTCATCACCGATATCGGTCTGCTTTCCTTCTTTTCAACGACGACACTTTTCGGAACGCCTCTCGACATCACGTTGTCCGAGCTGGCGATTGAGGCGTCCTTTCCGGCCGATGAAAGCACAAGAACCAAACTGCAACGCGCTTTTGACTCCCAAATGCACCGAGATGATTCTCCTGCTGACCGCCTCGGCCAATGCAAGGTTCGCCTACCACGCGGGCCAGCCCGTTCTGCCATCATGGCTGTGGGAATCCTCCTGCCATGCTTCGCGATGCGCGGCGGCGGATGTTAAGGACGATGCTCGAAAGGGGGCCGGATGAGGGTCAACATCGACATGGGCATCGCGACCGGCGGTGCCGTGGCGGAACTGGATCTGGAAGAACTGCTTGCGACACGCCTGCTGGTGCAGGGCAACTCCGGGTCCGGCAAGTCGCATCTGCTGCGACGCCTTCTGGAACAGAGTGCGCCTTGGGTGCAGCAATGCATTGTCGACCCCGAAGGCGACTTCGTCACGCTGGCGGAAAAATTCGGGCACCAGGTGGTTGACGCCAACCGCTCCGAGGCAGAGCTCACGCGCATTGCCGGCCGCGTGCGACAGCACCGCGTTTCCGTCGTGCTCAATCTCGAGGGGCTCGATGTCGAGCAGCAGATGCTCGCCGCGGCTGCCTTCCTCGGAGGCATGTTCGACGTCGAACGCGACTATTGGTACCCCGTGCTCGTGGTGATCGACGAGGCGCAGCTTTTCGCGCCTGCCGTCGCGGGCGAAGTCTCGGACAATGCGCGAAAGCTATCCCTCGCCGCCATGACCAATCTGATGTGCCGCGGCCGCAAGCGTGGTTTGGCCGGCGTCATCGCCACCCAGCGTCTGGCAAAGCTCGCGAAAAACGTCGCAGCGGAAGCGTCCAATTTCCTGATGGGGCGAACCTTTCTCGATATCGACATGGGGCGCGCCGCCGACCTGCTCGGAATGGACCGCCGCCAAGCCGAAATGTTCCGTGAACTTGAGCGCGGAAACTTTATCGCGCTGGGCCCGGCCCTGTCACGCCGGCCGCTGGCGATCACCATCGGTCCCGTCGAAACCTCTGCGCGCTCGACCAGCCCGAAACTCATGCCGCTGCCCGAGGCGCCGGAAGATGCCCGCGATCTGATCTTCAAGCCCGGCCCCGACGAAGCCTCGCCAGTGGTGCGGAAGTCCCCGCCCAAGCCGGTTCCGACGGCAGACCTATTGGCGCAATTGTCGCGGCCGCGGCCCGCTCCGGAAACGCCGCCCGAACCGGCTTTCGCCGTCATCGATGAGACGGAGCGCGAGGCCCGCATCGACGCGGTGCTGCGCGAGATCCTCGAAGACCCCGACGCGGCTTTCCGCTCCGATGCCGTGCTCTATCAGGATTTCCTGGTGCGAAGCCGTATCCGCCGCGTGCCGGGAGAACCGCTGCCGCTTTCCACCTTCCGCCGGCGGCTGGCGGTCGCCCGCGCGGGTGTCGACGAAAATGTGGAAGGCGAAACCTGGGCGGCAGCGCTGTCACTCTCCGAAACGTTGCCCGACGATCTTCAGGGCATATTCTTGATGGTCGCCCGTGCTGCAATCAACAAGGATCCCTGTCCGTCCGACGCCGCCTTAGCGCGCGCATACGGTACCCACTCACCGCGCCGAGCACGACGCCTGCTCACCTATTTCGAGGAACGCGGCCTGCTTGTCGCCCGCACCGACTTCCATGGGAACCGCGTGCTTGCCTTCCCGGATCTCGGCTGCGAAACTGCACCCGGCCACCCTGATGCGCCGGACGAGAGCCAGCGCGACGCGGCAGAGTAGCGGGGCGAGAGGCTGAACACTCAGCCTTTGCAAAGCTCCTTCCCGGAACACGTCATCGTTTATACGGCGGGCGCTCCCGCAACCGGTTTTACCGCCCTTCCCCTTCAGAAAGTCCGCCGGTACACCACCGCAATCATATTTATTGGAATTTTTTTCCGGAGTTCAGTGAAAGAAAGCAAAGCGTTCCGGTTTGTTGCAAAAAGCGCCGATTTATAAGGGTTTTGAAGCGCCGATTTGAGCATGCAGCTTGCGGGCGCTCAACAAATGCAGCTAAAGCGCGGGCCCAATTTCTCCCGCGAGCTGATAGCGGATCGCTGGTCCGCGTCGATCAACATCGGCGCTGTCGCGCCGAACTACATGGGGGAGTGGTCATGAAGTTCCTGTCTCGTCGTCTTGTCCTTGGTCTTGCGCTGTCCCTCGGGCTCCTGCCTGCGGTGTCTTCGGCTGCCGACAAGCCAGACACCATCACCATCGACTGGGCGACATACAATCCGGTCTCGATGCTTCTCAAGGACAAGGGTTGGCTCGAAGAAGAGTTCGCGAAGGACGAGATCTCGATCAACTGGGTGCAGTCTCTGGGTTCCAACAAGGCGCTGGAGTTCCTGAATGCCGGCTCGATCGATTTCGGCTCGAGCGCGGGTGCTGCCGCCCTGGTCAGCAAGATCAACGGCAATCCGATCAAATCGGTCTACGTCTATTCGAAGCCCGAATGGACGGCGCTGGTCACCGGCAAGGACAGCGGCATTAACAGCGTTGCCGACCTGAAGGGGAAGAGCGTCGCAGTTACCCGAGGCACTGACCCCCACATCTTTCTTGTCCGTGCGCTCCAAAGCGCGGGACTGACAGAGCAGGACATCACGCCAGTGCTGTTGCAGCATCCCGACGGCGCCACCGCGCTTGTGCGCGGAGATGTCGACGCCTGGGCTGGCCTTGATCCGATGATGGCGAATGTCGAGCTGAACGAAGGTGCGCGCCTTTTCTATCGCAATGCCGACGCAAACACCTACGGCATCCTCAGCACCCGGCAGGAGTTCCTGGAACAGCATCCCGATCTCGTGAAGCGGGTTCTCGCGGTATACGAGAATGCGCGCAAATACGCGATCGAGCATCCTGACGAACTCAAGGCGAGCTTCATTGCGGCTACAAAGCTGCCTGAGGCGGTGGCTGACAAGCAGCTGAATGAACGTACAGACCTGAGCAATGGCGTGATCGGAGAAGCTCAGCACGAGTCGATCCTTCAGGCCGGCCTCGCGTTGCAGAAGGCAGGCGTTATCGAAGCAGACGTCGACGTGCGGAAAACCCTCGACGATCTGATCGCCGACGGGTACGTCCCGGTCGGAAACTGAAACTTGGGTTCGCCCTGCCCTGCCCGATGACGGGGCGGGCAGTTGCGAAGGCGTGGGCGTCGGATGTCAGTCGTGGAGAGCAGTGTCGCCGGCGAGACAGCGGAGTTCCGGCAGGAGCAAACCAGGAGCCTGCTTGATCGGTTCAAGAGGCCGGCGCTGGGGCTTCTGCTTCCCGTGCTAGCCGCGATCGGTTGGGAACTGGCCGTGCGGCTTGGCTGGTCCACGGGCAGGCTCGTTCCGCCGCCATCCGTCATCCGGGATACTTTTCTTGAGCTGGCGCAAGGGGGTGAACTGCAGCACCATGCACTCGCCACGCTGACGCGGGTTGCCATCGGCTTCGGTGCCGGCGTCGCTGCCGGCACGATTGTCGGCGCCATCACCGGCTATTCGGGCTTCATGAGCCGCCTGCTCGACCCGACCCTGCAAGCGCTGCGGGCTATTCCGTCCATCGCATGGGTGCCACTCTTCATTCTCTGGCTGGGCATTTTCGAGGCATCGAAGGTGACGCTGATTGCGGTCGGCGTGTTCTTTCCCGTCTATCTCGGCGTCATGGGGGCGGTAGCCTCCGTCGACCGCAAGATCGTCGAGGTCGGCCGAATCTTCCGCCTTTCCGGCACGCAGATGGTCCGCCGCATCCTGCTGCCGGCGGTTCTTCCGTCCTACGTCATTGCCTTGCGCTCCGGTCTCGGCCTCGGCTGGATGTTCGTTGTCGCCGCGGAGTTCATGGGCGCTTCCCAGGGTCTCGGCTACCTGCTGATCGACGGCCAGCAGCTCGGCAAACCGGCGCAGATCGTAACCGCCATCGTAGCCTTTGCCATCCTGGGCAAGATCACCGACTGGCTGATTGTCGCGGCGGCAAAGCCATTCCTGCGGTGGGAAGACCGTTTCGCACGTCACGGGGCGGACTGACATGCTCATCCTCGACCGTGTCGGCAAGACCTATCCGAACGGCGTTCACGCACTGGAAGGCGTCAGCCTCTCCGTCGCGCTCGGCGAGATCGTGGCCGTGGTCGGCGGATCGGGCTGCGGCAAATCCACCATGCTGCGGGCGATCGCCGGCCTGGATACGCCCAGCCGTGGCCGCGTCGCGCTCGATGGCATGACCATCAGCGCGCCGCATGAAAAAATCGGCATCATCTTCCAGGAGCCGCGCCTGCTTCCCTGGCTGACCGTCGCCGGCAATGTTGCCTTCGGCATAGAGCATCTGCCGCGGCAGGAACGGGATCAGCGCGTCACAACAGCGCTGGCACGCGTCGGCCTCGCCGATAAGGCAAGCGCCTGGCCGCGCGAGCTTTCGGGCGGCCAGGCGCAACGCGTTGCCATCGCACGCGCTTTGGTGCCGCGGCCGGAGGTTCTTTTGCTGGACGAGCCGTTCTCGGCCCTCGACGCGTTTACCCGCGCCGACCTGCAGGATCATCTGCTTGCCCTGTGGGCGGATTCCAAGCCCACACTGATACTTGTCACGCACGACGTCGACGAAGCCATTGCGCTTGCCGATCGCATCATGGTCATGCGGCCCCGGCCGGGCAGGATCTTCGAGGAGATAGCGGCAGGTCTCCCGCGCCCGCGCGACCGGCGCTCGGACGAGTTTGATACCATCCGGCGGCAGGTTCTCGATTCCCTTGACCGATCGCTGAATCGAGCCCCCGGCGCCGCGACACGGGAACGGCCTGCGGCCTATGTATCTGACACCGTCGACTTCGCTTGCGGAACCGAATGAAAGGATAATCGATATGGACGCTACCGAACTGCGCGCAATGCAGGCTCCGATAAAGGAACGCTATCGCAACGATCCGGAAGCCGGACTGGTGACGCTGAAGGCGCGCGGTACGCTTGACGATACGAACATCGCGTGCAAGGTCGAGACGGGGCGCGCCCTGGCAGTGGCCGGCCTGCATCCGGCAACCGGCGGCAGCGGGCTGGAGCTTTGCTCCGGCGACATGCTGCTCGAGGCCCTGGTTGCCTGTGCCGGCGTGACGCTGAAGGCCGTCTCCACGGCGCTGGACATTCCGCTGCGTGGCGCGACTGTGTCGGCGGAGGGTGACCTGGATTTCCGCGGCACGCTTGGCGTCGCCAAGGACGCGCCGGTTGGCTTTAAAGAGATCAGGCTGCGCTTCGACGTCGACACCGATGCGGAACAGGAGAAGCTAGACCAATTGCTGAAGCTGACCGAGCGCTATTGCGTCGTCTATCAGACAATCAGAAGCGGCCCGAAGGTCGACGTGGTGCTGGCGAGAACCTGATCAAACCTCCATTGCCAGAGCACCGCCGCTTCGCCCTGGGGCGCTCGTCACGCGAATTTGCCAGAATTCTGCGCACGGCAATATTCGCCGCGTATTCGCTCTACGATGAAGCGGCGATGTCGCCTTCAGCGTGGATATTCAAGCTGGGTGGCGACCACATTCGTTGTGCTTTCGCCGTAGCGGGCCGTGATCGCATCAAGCGTCTGGTTGAGTGCTTCGGCCGGCCTTTGGTCCGGAAAGGTCGAGACGAGGGATGCTTCAGGCCAATCCGTGGCAACCTGGTCGGGGATGATACGAAGACCGTTTCGAGTCTCGACAACATTTTGCGATGAAAAGGTCGCCACGTCGGAGCGATAGGTGCGCGACCAGGCATCCACCACCAGCGCCAGCGAAACCTCGTGCACGCCTGGATCGATGCGGATACCAAGCTTTTCCCGGTTCCAGAAAGCCATCCTGTTCACAAGCACCGTCATAGCGAACCGGCGGGTAAGCTTGAACGCATCGCTCGCATGCCGCGCGTTCCATCCACCGACGCCCAGGTCACGGGCGACTGCCTCGGCCTTCGCCCTTCCTGCGATTGCCTCGATCAGCGTCAGCATCATGGGCATGGAGGCCGTGATGCCAGTCGTCGTCGTCACGCCTTTGTCGGACACCATCCGCCGGTCGGCGACATATTGGATCGTGGGATTGCGTTCGAGCAGTTCCTCAACATAGTACCAGTGGGTTGTTGCACGGTGGCCGTCGAGCAGGCCCGCGGCCCCCACGACCTTCGCGCCGGCGCAGACCCCGATGATCTTCGCGCCCTTCTTCGCTTGGTCGTTGAGCCAGGCGAGTGCTGCCGGGTCATCGTCGGGACTCATGGCGGGAACGATGACGTAATCCGCGCCTTCGGGATGGGCGGCATCGAACGCCGCGATTGTCGCATCCGGCTCCACTTGTAGCTCGGGATAAAGCCTCACTGACCCAGGCTCGGTCGCCAGCATCACTACATCGGCAATGTCGGCACGCCTGAGAATACCGGCAGGCACCAAATAGTCCGTCGTCTCGGTCGCATCATTGATGGCTATGACCGCAATCAGCGGCCGCTCCCGTTTTGCGGGTTTGAGCGCGGCGAGCATGGCGCCCGCTTCCTCGCGTGGCACTGGCGGCGCCTCGACCGCCGCCGTCGCAGGCGGCAGGCTGAATATCCAGCCGCTGAAAGCGGCCAGCAAAAGGACGACGATTGCAACACCGCCCCAGATGAGCGTGGCTTTCGGCATGGTCGAGGCCTTCCAACAAAAGAAGCAGATCGCCGCCAGCCGCTTCATATTGCACGTCCACAACATTGGAATCCAGCAGCACGGCCGCTTCCTCTCGGCGACAGGCCTGTTCATGATCGAGGCCCGGATCTGAAACGTTCAGCGGACGAGACGGGCTCGTCGCAGCGCGCTCGGCGTTGTAAGTTTGTGCTGTCGCATCGCTGCTGTCATGTGGCTGTGATTGGCAAATCCTGTTAGGCCAGCGATCTTCCAAAGAGGCATGTCGGTCGTGATGACAAGCTGTTCGGCCACCTGCAGGCGGGTAGCCAGGACATACTGATGAGGCGCTTCACCAGCGGTCTGCCTGAAGGCACGCACGAAATGACTGGGAGAAAGACCGGCAATAGCCGCCAGTCGCTCCACCGACAATTGCTGAGCAATATTGGCTCGAATGTAATCCTGAACATCCCGCCAGGCCTTGGGAGACAAACCTCCCCGGCTTCTCGGCACAGGACGATCCCGAAGGGTAGAGTACTTGCGAAGAAGATAGGTCGAAAAGACCGTAAGCAGCGAATCCACGTAAAGATGATTTGACGGTTCGCCTGCCTGGAATTCATCCCGGATCAGGTTGGCCATGAAAAGTGCCTTCTCGTCGACATGGCCCAGTGCGAGAGGGCGAAACTCGAAATCCTCCGTGTCGAACTCCAGCCCTGCCAGCCGCGAAAGTTTCTGGGGCGCCATGGCAAGGAGAAGGTTCTCCTTGGGCGATTTCCAGCGTGCAAAAAGATCAGCACTCGCCGGAACGATCTCCAATGTTCCTATCGGAGCGAGAAAGACCGATTTGCGATCTGAATTGAGCGAAACCTCCCGGCCGGGCTGCGGCGTAAACATGACCAAGGCGATATGGCAGGGAGTATTGAACTTCACCGAGTTCGGCCCGGTCTGCGTGTGAGCAACCGCGCCGCTGGACGCCTTGAACTTGGGGCCCCATTCGTCGGGAATGCTGCTTAAAAGGGTTGTAACGGACTCGGCCATCTTGCCCCCGTACAGGATCGCGCCTCAAGTAACGGCGCAGACAACGCCGCTCAAAACCTCCCCCATTTGCCCGAAAGCCGCACCTTTCAGTATATGGTATCAAAATGCAAGGGCGATCCTGGATTTCGCCATCATTCCGCTGCCGAATCGCCACTATTGTCGGCGTTTTTACATGTCGTCAGACAACTTTACTTGCGTGTGATGTCATCCGCACCTCAAAGTATCAAGAATGATGCATTTATCAAAAGCGGCTCACTTTCTTTCATAACTTGCGGCACGCCGGGTGAAATATGGCTGTTTTCTGTGCAACTTCTTTAGTGGTGCCTGATCGCCAGCTCCGTTGTCGGGAAGGCGCTGTGGCATGCTCGTATATGAGCTCCATCAGGAGAGGGAAATGACGAAAGGAATGGTAATCGGCTCCGCTGCCGCAGCGTTGCTGCTGGCAGGTTGTCAATCCAGCCCGGACCCGCAAGTCCAGGCGCGCGAACACGAGTTCGGCTGCATCGCCGGTACCATTGGCGGCGCGATCGTCGGCGGCCTGATCGGCAGCACGATCGGCGCCGGCAGAGGTGCAACCCTTGCAACAGCAGCTGGGATCGGCGGCGGTGGATATCTCGGCAACCGCTTGGCATGCCGTTAGGATTAGGAGGAATTCCAATGCGCAAGACAGTGCTCGCGGCGGCGGTCGGCCTTCTGGCCGGATCAGGCCTGGCCTTCGCACAACAGGCGCCCTCAATTCACGACGCTCATCTCGATCAGGTCGATACTGACAATGACGATGGTGTCAGCCTGGCCGAATATCAAAGCTTCATGACCTCCAGCTTCGCGCGACTCGACAGCAACGGCGATAGTGTCCTTGTTCAAAGCGAGGTCACAAGCGTGCTTACGCCGGAGCAGTTCTCCACCGTCGACGCCAACAAAGACGCTCGCGTGAGCCGCGATGAGTTCATGAACCAGGTGATGCGCGATTTCGCGGCGGCGGACCGTAGTGGTGATGGAAACCTGAAATAAACGTCGGCGGGGGGCGAGCCCCCGCCGGCATCGGAACAGGCTAAACGGAAGACAATCGATGAAAGCTCCATTACTGGTCGCGGCCATGGTTCTGGCCATGCCGACATTCGCCTTTGCCCAGGACAAGTGCGCCAATGCGGAGGATCAGGCCACTATGAACGAATGCGCAGATGCTTCGTTCAAAGAAGCCGACAAGAAGCTCAACGCCCTCTATAAGCAGATCGAAGCGCGCCTGAAGGACGATGCGGATACCAAGGCCCTACTTGTTCAAGCACAGCGGGATTGGGTGAAGTTCCGGGATGCGGAGTGCAGCTTCCAGACCGCAGGGGCGGCCGGAGGAAGTATGGCTCCAATGCTCATCGCGACGTGCATGGACGGTCTCACGCAAGCCCGCGTCAAGAATTTCGAGAGTTACCTGAGTTGCGATGAAGGCGATCTGAGCTGCCCTCTTCCAGCCGCGGAGTAGCGCGCCGAGATCATTAACGATTGGCTTCGTTGAGTCCACGCGCATCCGCATACGCGCCAGCTTTGCCGCGCCTGCGTCTTTATCGCCGGTTGGCCGAGCCTACACCGTCTTTTCGCCGATCATCCGATCGAGGGCATCGCTGCGACCGGTCAAGATCACCTGCCGCATGGCGGTGGCGGCCGCCTCCCGATCATGTTTCGCGATCGCCTCGATGATCGCCTTGTGAGACGTGCTCACGCGCTCGAACTTGCGTGGCGCCTTTTCGGGTGAACTCAGTCCAAAGGCGACGATGAGCGCCGCCTCTATCACGGTACCCACCCCATACATGAATGGGTTTTGGGAGGCCTGCAGCAGGGCCAGGTGGAATTTCAGATCCACCATGACCAGCTCTTGCGAGGACTTGGCCTCAGCCATCCTGCCCGCGAGCGTAAAAAGTTTTTCCACCATATCGGGACTTGCACGCTCTGCCGCGAGACTCGCTGCATAAGGTTCGAAGGAAAGGCGCATCTCACAGAGATGCAGAACGAATTCCCGGTCTATGCCGCGCTCGATGTGCCAGGCGAGCACGTCGGCATCGAACATGTTCCACTGTCGGCTGTCGGTCACGCGGGTGCCGATGCGGGCACGGGGGACGACCAGCCCCTTGGCGGAAAGCGTCTTCATGGCCTCGCGAAGTACGGTTCGAGAGACGTGAAAGCGTCCGGCGAGCTCGCTGTCGCCCGGAAGAATACTCCCCACCGGATAGATTCCGCCCACGATCGCCTTGCCGAGCTCGTTCACCACGTGAGAATGGCTCGTACGCCGCATTCGCCCCGAAAATGCGCTTTCAAGCAGGTCCATCAGCTTCCATGCGCATGGTCAAGCGCCACCCTGTTCCTCGTCGAAAGCCAAAGAATGCCCTTCTGTAGGAAGATGAAGGCGAAGAGCAGCACTCCGATTACGATCTTCGTCCACCAGCTCGAAAGCGAGCCGTCGAAGGTGATGTAGGTCTGTATCAGCCCCATGATCAGAATGCCAATGAAGGTGCCGGCCACGAAGCCGCTCCCGCCCGTCAGGAGCGTTCCGCCAATGACCACGGCTGCAATCGCGTCGAGCTCGACACCGACCGCCGAGAGCGAATAGCCGGCGGTGGTGTAAAGCGAAAAGACGATGCCCGAAAGCCCGGCAAGCATTCCTGAAAGCGCGTAAATGCCGATCGTGGTGCGCCCGACCGAAACGCCCATCAGTCGCGCCGTGGCCACGCCCCCGCCCAACGCGTAGACATTGAAGCCGAAGCGCGTGCGGTGGGCGATCACGATGCCTGCGAGGAAGACAAGCAGCATCAGCCCGCCGATGAGAGTAAGCCGCCCTCCCCCCGGCATGCGCCAGTAGAGCGACTGCAAGTCTTCGTAGAATGGATGCGCGACGGGAATCGAGTCGATTGAAAGCACGAAGGCCATCCCGCGCGCCAGGAACATACCGGCGAGCGTGACGATGAAGGGCGGCATGTCGAGATAGTGGATCACCGCGCCCATAGCCGCACCGAAGGTCGTGGAGATGATGAGCGCCAGCGCGAAAACCGTGAGCGGATGGAGCCCGGTATTGGCAAGGAGAACGGCGATAAAGACGCTGGTGAAGGCAATCACCGAGCCGATCGAAAGGTCGATACCGCCTGAAAGAATGACGAAAGTCATGCCCACCGCAGCGATGCCCAGGAAAGCATTGTCGGTCAGGAGATTGCCTATGACGCGTGTGGAAAGCATCGCCGGAAACTGCAGATAGCAGAGCGCATAGGCGAGGACGAAGATCAGCACCGTGGCCGCGAGCGGCCAGAATCGCGACTTCATGGTGCAGAGCCCTCCTTCTCTTTCGGCAGGAACTCCGTCCGCTCCACGGATTGTCCGCGCCAGAACACCATAGCCGTGCGGAGGGCCGGAGACTGGATCACCAGGATGAGCATGATGATCACGGCCTTGATGATCAGGTTGAATTCCGGTGGGAAGCCGGAGAGCAGGATTCCGGTATTCACGGACTGGATGATCATCGCACCGATGAGCGAGCCGAAAAGCGTGAAACGGCCTCCTAGAAGCGACGTGCCACCCAGAACCACGGCGAGGATCGCATCGAGCTCCAGCCACAGGCCGGCATTGTTGGCGTCAGCGCCGCGGATATCGGCCGTCACAATGATGCCCGCTATCGCGGCGCATAGGCCCGAGGCCATGTAGACGGTGATGAGCAGCACGCGGCTGTTGACACCCGAAAGCGAGCTGGCGCGGCGATTGACTCCAATCGCCTCGATCAGCATGCCCAACGCTGTCCTGCGCACGATAAGTGCAGCAAGGATGCCGGCCAGAACCCAGAGGATCACCGGCATGGGAAGCCCAAGGAAGGCGCCACTGCCAAAAAAGGCAAGCCCCGGGTCCGAGAAGGTGACGATGACACCTTCGGTTATGAGCTGGGCAATGCCGCGCCCGGCCACCATCAGGACCAGGGTCGCGACGATGGGCTGCATGCCGAGAACGGCCACCAGAAAGCCGTTCCAGAGACCGCAGACGAGGCCGACGGCAAGTGCAGCCAGGATCGCAGTCGCTGTGCTCTCACCCGCTACGACCGAAGACGCCGCGACCGCACCGCAGATCGCCATGACCGCGCCCACGGAGAGGTCGATCCCCTTTGTGGCGATGACGAGCGTCATGCCAATGGAGAGAAGCGCTACCGGCGCACCGCGGTTGAGAATATCGATGAGGCTGCCGTAAAGCCTTCCGTTCTGGAAGGTCAGATCCAGGAATTGCGGAAACACCGCCGTATTCAGCGCAAGGATCACGATAAGGGTCGCGATTTGGGGAAGGAAACGGCGGAGCGTGCCGGTGCTCTCACTCATTCGGCCGGCTCCATCTGCTTTTCGGCGGCGATGGCACGCACGATGCTGTCCGTATTGATCTCTTCGCCGGTGAGTTCCGCCACATGCGCCCGGTCGCGCACGACGATGATCCGGTGCGAATAGGCGACCAGTTCCTCAAGCTCCGAGGAGATAACCAGGAGCGACATGCCCTTGTCGCAGAGATCCTCGATCAGGCGGATGATCTCGGCATGCGCGCCGACATCGATGCCCCGCGTGGGTTCGTCCAGGATGAGGAATTCGGGGTTCGTGGCAAGCCAGCGGGCGAGGATCACCTTCTGCTGGTTGCCGCCGGAAAGCAGCCTGATGGGCTTCTCCCGATCGGAAGTGCGGATATCCAATGCCTTGATGAAGCGGTCCGCGATCTCCTCCTGCTCCTGTCCTGAGAGCGGCCGAGACCATCCGCGCCGTGCCTGGAGCGCAAGGATGATGTTTTCGCGCACTGAAAGATCACCCACGATGCCGTCGGTTTTCCGATCCTCGGGGCAGAAGCCGAAGCCTTCGGCGATGGCAGTGCGAGGTGAGGCGAGCTGCAGCTTCCGGCCATCCTTCTCTGCATTCCCGCTGTCATGCGGGCGCACACCGAAAATCACCTCCGCGGTTTCCGTACGGCCCGAGCCGAGAAGGCCTGCCACTCCCACGACTTCGCCGCGGCGCACGTCGAGATCAAATGGCTGGATCGTTCCCGTCCGTCCGAAATTCCGAAACCGATACGCCGCCGGCGCAGCGCTCCTCTCGACCGCAGCGTGATGGCGGGTCTCCTCGGAAAGCTCGTGGCCGAGCATCATCCTCACAAGCTCGATCCGCTTGATGTCAGCTGTCATGCGGGTGCCGACGAGGCGTCCATTGCGCAGAACCGTGATGCGATCGGAAAGCTCGAACACCTGGTCGAGGAAATGGGTGATAAAGATGATACCCAACCCCTGTTCGCGCAGCCTCCTTACAATGTCGAAGACCATGCGGACTTCCTGTGCGTCCAAGCTGGCCGTGGGTTCGTCGAGGATCAGAATCCGGCCGGAGAGGTCGACAGCACGGGCAATTGCCACGATCTGCTGAACGGCCACCGAATAGGCCGAGAGATCGCGGGTGACGTCGATGTCAACGCCATACTGCGAGAGCAGCGTCCTCGCATTCGCATTCATGGTGCGCGTATCGACCAGGCCGAAGCGGCGGGGCGGGCGACCGAGAAAGAGATTCTCGGCCACGGTGAGATTGGGCAGAAGATTCACCTCCTGATAGACGGTGCCGATCCCAAGCGCCTGCGCTTCGAACGTGTCGCGCGGATCGAAGGTCTTGCCGTCGAGCAGGATCTCGCCCGCATCGCGTCGATAAGCGCCGGTCAAGCACTTGATCAGCGTCGATTTGCCAGCGCCGTTCTCGCCCAGAAGGGCATGCACCTCCCCTGCCTTCAAGGTGAAATCCACGCGGTCGAGTGCCAACGCACCAGGAAAACTCTTGGTGAGATTTTCGACGCTGAGCAGAGGCTTTGAAGACTCGTCCACGGCAAACCCCGCGGGAAACAGCCGCTATCGACGGCAACTACGGAGGAGGTGCGGCGGGCGGGCGTCGCGCGATGACCTGCCCACCGCCCCCGTCCCCTCTAGTAACCGAGGTTCTTCTTCTCCTCGTACACCTTCATCGGATCGTCCGCCTGGGTGTAGAGCTTAGACTCGGTCTGTATCCACTTCTCAGGAGCTTTGCCCTCATTGAGATAAGCCTCAAGCGCATCGAAGGCAGGAGCCGCCATATTCGGCGTCAGCTCCACGGTGGCGTTCGCCTCGCCGGCAGCCAATGCCTGGAAAATGTCTGGCACCGCATCGATGGAAACGACGAGGATATCTTCGCCCGGCTTCAAACCAGCTTCCTTGATCGCCTGAATGGCGCCAAGCGCCATGTCGTCGTTATGGGCGTAGAGAGCGCAGATGTTCTTGCCGCCGTTCTCGGCCTTGAGGAAGCTTTCCATCACTTCCTTGCCCTTGGTACGGGTGAAATCGCCGGTCTGGCTGCGGACGATCTTGAAGTTGTCCTTGCCGGCGATCGCCTCCTCAAAACCCTTCTTGCGGGCTATGGCGGGCGACGACCCGGTCGTACCCTGGAGCTCGACGATGTTGCACTCGCGATCTCCCACTTCCTTGACGAGCCACTCGCCTGCCACCTTGCCTTCATAAACCTGATCCGACGTGACGGCTGTCAGGTAAAGATCCTCGGGTGCGTTGATGGTGCGATCGAGCAGAATGACCGGAATATCGGCCTCTTTTGCTTCCTCCAGAACAGCATCCCAGCCCGTTTCCACGACGGGGGCGAGGAAGATCGCGTCCACGCCCTGGGCGATGAAGGAGCGCAGCGCCTTGATCTGGTTTTCCTGCTTCTGCTGGGCATCGGCAAATTTGAGATCGACGCCACGCTTCTCGGCTTCCTGCTTGGTGACCGTCGTCTCGGCCGCACGCCAGCCTGACTCGGAACCGATTTGCGAGAACCCTACGGTAAGCGCGGAAGCGGCAGACGCACCCAGGACAACCGACGCGAACATGGTCGCGCCAGCAAGAGCTGACTTAAAGAGCATAATTTCCTCCCAATGTTGCTGCGAGGCAGCTGCCGAGAAAAAATCATATTGTATTACTATTGTAAAGTCGCCGGTGACCGCCCAGCGTGGATAATTTTCACATCGGCACTTTGGGGGCACGAGGTACCGGCCACTTACAGCATGAGCTTTCCGGCCAGCCATCGTGCGGCTACAGTGTCAGCAGTCCTCAAGGAGTCCGAAATGAGGGTTGATGGCTCCTGCCATTGCGGAAAAATAACGTTCGAAGCTGAAATCGATCCGAATCAGATCGGGATCTGCCACTGCACCGATTGCCAGAAGCTTTCGGGGTCAGCCTTCCGCATAACCGCCCCAACGGGAGAAGCCGATTTCAAGCTGCTTACTGGAACGCCAAAGATATACATAAAAACGGCCGACAGCGGGGCCAGACGTGTACAGGCATTTTGTGGGGATTGCGGCACCGCTCTCTATACCACCTCGGTCGACGGCGACAGCCGCATTTTCGGCATTCGAGTCGGTGCCGTCAGGCAACGTGGAGAGCTGACGCCGACACGCCAATTTTGGTGCGAATCCAGACTATCCTGGTTGCCGGCGCTGCCTGGACTGGAACTGAAAACAAGATAGCGTCGCAAAAGAGCGATGATATTGAGGGGAAAAGGCCTTTTCTCGCCTCCAGCAGCAATGCGGGCAAGTGCCGGTCAGGTTGAAGGTTACGCTGCATGAAGCTCGTTCGCCCGGGCAGTTCATTGGTAGGAGGCGAGGCCGAGGGCGAATTGCTCTGGGCGGATTTAGGACTCAGCTTTTGGGGCGGCGTCGATCCACTGACGGGTTTGATCATCGATCAACATCATCCGCTTCGCGGCGAATGTCTCACCGGACGCGTTCTCGCGATCCCGAGCGGGCGAGGCTCGTGTTCCGGAAGTGGCGTATTGCTGGAGCTGATTCTGAACGGAAACGCGCCGGCGGCGATCGTCGTAAGCGAGCGGGAGCAAATTCTCACCCTCGGAGCGCTGGTCGCTCAATTGGCGTTCGAGCGAACCATACCAATTCTGCAAGTCGAGCAGGAGGCTTTCGCCAGCATAGCCGAATTCCGGCACGCGAGAATCGAGAAGGATTGCCTCCATCTCTCGCAGGAGCCACCGAAGGATGGCTGGTGCCCCATCCCAGCACGGCAGGAGGAATGCGACGGCACGAAAGTGCGGTTGAATGCGACGGACCGTGCATTGCTTTCGGGCGAATATGGGAAGGCGGCGCAGCTTGCCATGCGCCTGTTGCTGCGGATGGCCGAACTTGAGAACGCCGAAGCCTTCGTCGATGTGACGCAGGTTCACATCGACGGGTGTATCTATACGGGGCCGGCGAGCCTGCGCTTCGCACGCTGGCTCGTCGATCATCACGCACGCGTGCGCGTGCCGACCACGCTGAATTCCATTTCAGTCGATAAGCGGCGGTGGCGGGCTCTGGGCATAAAGGAGGAGCTGGCCGTTCCAGCGGAGGCACTTGCAGATGCCTATCTCGCCATGGGAGCCACACCGAGCTTCACCTGCGCGTCGTATCTGCTCGAGAGCGCTCCGGGTTTTGGAGAGCAGGTCGGCTGGGCGGAGTCGAATGCCGTGGTCTACGCCAACAGCGTGATCGGCGCGCGGACCATGAAGTATCCGGACTATCTCGACATCTGCATCGCCCTGACAGGGCGCGCTCCCCTAGCCGGCTGTCATGTCGATGCCGGCCGGCGCGCCACGCTCACCCTGGAGGTCGAGTGGCCGGAGAGAGTTGACGACTCGTTCTGGCCTCTCCTTGGCTATTGCTGCGGTTCCGTTTGCGAGGGAGAGATACCACTGCTCGTGGGACTTGAGCAGAGCGCCGCCGGAGCCGACGAATTAAAGGCGTTCGGCGCGGCCTTCGCTACGGTAGCGGCTGCGCCGATGTTCCATATCGCGGGCATCACGCCGGAAGCGGACACCCAAAGGACGGAACGTCGTCTGCGCATAAGCCTGCGCGAACTGCGCCGCGCATGGGAGGAGTTGAACACGGCATCTTCCCCCGACATCGGACTTGTCGCCCTGGGCAATCCGCACTTCTCGCTCGATGAATGCGCCAGACTGGCAAAGATGGTGCAGGGAAGAACCAAGTCGCCAGACGTCACCATGGTCGTGACCTGCGGCCGGGCCGTGCATGAAGCTGCCATCCGGGCGGGGCATATCGAGACTGCGGAGACATTCGGCGTCCGATTCGTTACCGATACATGCTGGTGCATGCTCGGCGAACCGGTAATCCCCAAAGCAGTGCGGACGCTGATGACCAACTCCGCGAAATACGCGCATTACGCACCAGGCCTCGTCGGGCGCGAGGTCCGGTTCGGCAGTCTCGCTGCCTGCGTGGAAGCAGCCTGCAGCGGCAGGGCCACAGCGGAACCGCCGGCCTGGATGCTTTGATTCTGACGGGGCGACAGTGGCCCGATGTCAGCGCGACGCCTGGATCAACTCCTTCAGGTGGCCTGCGATCGTCTCCGGCACTTCGAGGGGCGTGAAGTGACGCGCCTTCTCCAGGATATGAAGGGATGCGCCCGGAATGTGATCCTTCAGATAGCGAGCCATCTCGGGCGGTGTCGCATAGTCTTCCTCACCGACAACGACGCGGCAGGGAAAGGCGAATCCAGGTAGCGCACTGCGGCTATCGGCATTGCCGAGCATGATGCAGGTCGCTGCGTAAGCGCGAAGATCGTTCCGCAGGAACACCTCTATCGCCTTCTCCACGACATTGGGATTGGCTTCCCGGAATGCATCGCTGAACCAGCGCGTCTTCTGAAAGTTGACGAGAGATTCCATCCCCCCGGCAAGCGCTTTCTCGGCGCGCTTCGTCCAGGCCTGCAGCCCATTTTCGCCGTACCAGGCGGTGGTGTCGAACAGGCCAAGCCCATCGACGCGCTGCGGATAGCGGGCAGCAACGGCAAGCGTAACGCACCCGCCCATGGAGGCTCCGGCGACCACGGCGGAAGACCAACCGACATGATCCATGAGATCTGCCACGTCGTCGGCGAAAAGCTCTACCGTATAGGGGCCTTCGGGCTTGTCAGAGGCGCCATGGCCGCGGCAATCGAAGATCAGCACATCGGCAAAGCCGTCAAGGGCCGCTACAGTCGGCTCCCAAAAAGTCTTATCCATTGCAAGCGAGTGCGCCAGCACGAGACGGCCCCGGCCTTTTCCTTTCACGAGCCGGTAGGAAAGCCTTGTGCCATCGCGGGTGGTGGCGGTGCTGTCTGCCTGATCGCTCAACTGCTTCCTCCGTTTGGCTCGGTAGTATCGTACGACGATCCTATAAGCAAACACCCACCTCGAGACAACAGGAGAATGGTCCTGGTCGATCAGGAGGCACGTCGCCCTTCGTTTCCATCCTCTTCAGCGAATTGGCGAACCACATGGACCAACTGCTTCCGCAACCACTTATGCGCGGGAAGGTCGGTGTGGACGTCGCTCCAGACGGCGGTGGCACAAACCTGCATGTTGGGGACCGGCACGGGACAAAAATAGAAGCGGGTTGGGTCGAAGATCGGCACCATCTTGTCGAAGACAAGGACGATCAGGTCCGACCGGGAGACAATTGCAGGCGCCGCGAGGAACTGATGGACGGTCGTAGCGACATGTCGCTTATAGCCGGCTTGTGCGAGCAAACGATCAACCCGGCTCAAATCGCTCATGCCAGGTTTTACAGAGAGGTGCCGGGCGGCGAGAAATTCATTCAGCGTTATCGGTCGATCGGCCAGAGGATGTTCCTTCCGCATCATGCAAAGATAGCGATCTTCGAAAAGCGTCATGTGCTTGAAACGGCGAGGCAGCTGAGGAAGAACGCCAACAGCAAGGTCGATCTCGCTTTTGTCGAGCAACGCCGGTAGCTCTTCATTGGGGCGGGACAGGATATTAAGCGTAACGCGTGGAGCGACACGTGAGACGTGCTCGATGAGAAGCGGCAACAGCACCACGGATGCATGGTCGGAGAAGGCAAGGTGAAACGTCCAGTCCGGATCGCTCGCCTCGAATGTGGTCGGTTCCAGTGCTTCTTCTATCTGCCGCAACGCTAATTGGATCGGGTTCGAGATCTCAATTGCCCGCGGCGTTGGGCGCATCCCATCGGCCGTTCGCAGGAAGAGCCTGTCATTGAACAGCAGTCTTAGCCTGTTGAGGGCGTTCGACACGGCGGATTGCGACAGACCAAGCCGCTCGGCCGCGCGGGTGACGCTCCCTTCCGTCAAGAGTGCATCGAATACAACCAGAAGTCTCAGGTCGACATTCGCTAAATTCATCGCAGTGATAATACCTTCGCGATTTTTAATTTGCCAATACCAGCCACTAAGAGGCAAACGGCTGTCGTACAAAAATACAGTACTACACGAAGGCTGCCGGTGTGAACCCCGCCGTCCGTCCTCGTTCGGGTGCATACCTGTGTCGTGGCGGACTGGTGCGATCAGCCAGCGGTACGAGAAAGGCCAGGAGGCGTGGATCGCGGATCCACTGCAGAGGCAAGCTTCGCGGCTGCCGCGAGGCGCTGGAGGAACTTGATGTATCTTTTACAGCAGGCCATGGAAGCGTTCACGGTCATCTTCGACCCAATGCGTTTTCTCATTATCATGCTGGGTTGCGTGCTTGGCCTATTCATCGGCGTGATTCCCGGCATTGGTGGCCTGGCCGGAATGGCGTTGTTGCTGCCGTTCACTTACACGATGGATCCCTATACGGCGCTTGCCTTCCTGATCGGGATGTGGGCCGTTACGCCGACCGCTGACACTATCCCCTCGATCCTGATCGGTGTCCCCGGAGCCGCAGGCTCGGCTGCGACGGTCATGGACGGATATCCGATGGCTCGTCGGGGAGAAGCCGGAAGGGCGCTCGGAGCGTCCTATACGGCATCCCTGATAGGCGGCATCTTCGGCGCCATATTGCTTGGCCTGGCCATCCCGATCCTAAGACCTTTCATGATGGCCTTCGGTACCCCCGAGTTACTGGCGCTTTGCGTTCTGGGGCTGACATTGGTGGCGGCGGTCAGTCAAGGCAATATCATGAAGGGCCTTGTCGCAGCGTGTTTCGGTGTCATCATCGCTTCGATTGGAGACGAGGGCCAGACCGGTGAGCTTCGGTGGACATTCGGTTCGCTCTATCTTTGGGAGGGCGTGCCGCTCGAGGCCCTCGTGCTCGGCTTGTTCGCCGTTCCAGAACTGGTCGAGCTTGGCGCAGCCCGCCAGTCTGTAGCGCTCCATCGCAGTGAAAGCATCCTTAGAGACCAGTTCCGCGGAGTAAAGGACGCGCTTCAGAACATCCGTCTCGTCTTCCAGAGTTCCTGGCTTGGTTCCATTCTTGGATCGGTGCCAGGCCTTGGCGGGCCCGCTATCGACTGGATTGCCTATGGATCCGCCGCCAAATCCGTGAAGGGCGGCACTGAGACGTTCGGTACGGGCGACGTGCGCGGCGTGATCGCCTGCGAGGCCGCGAACAACTCGCGCGAGGGCGGAGCTCTGATCCCGACGCTGGCATTCGGCATCCCTGCGAGTGCGACGATGGCGATCCTTCTTGGCGCCTTCATGATGCATGGCATCCAGCCCGGTCCAAAGCTCCTTACAGAGCAGTTGGACGTGACCTACACCATCGTGTGGAGCCTGATGATCGCCAATATCATAGGCGTCCTCATCTGCTTCACTTTCGTCTCGCAGCTGGCGAAGCTCGCACTCGTGCCAGCCGGTATTCTCGTGCCAACGGTACTTGCGATCGTGTTTATCGGCGCCTACTCCGCAACGCGCGACATCGGCGACATCATCGTGCTTCTCATCTTCTCGGTGATTGGCTGGACGATGAAGCGCTTCGGATGGGCGCGCGCGCCTGTGCTGCTCGGTCTCGTGCTGGGTGGCTTGATCGAGCAATATCTGTTCATCTCGATCAGCCGTTATGGCTCCGAGTGGCTTACGCGGCCCGGTGTGGTCTTCATCTTGATGATTCCGGTTGCCTACTTCGTCTATTTGGCGGGTCGGTTCTTCATCAAGCGGCGTCAACCGGCACCGGCGGCGCTTGGAGCGGCAGCAAGCTTGGCGGCAACACCGCGACAAGTTGAACCCAAAGGGTATCCTTCTAAAGTCGATCGGATCATGCTTCCAGCCATCTGGTGTCTGGCAGCACTTCTGTTTGCCACCGCCTTGGCCACCTCGACGGAGTGGGCGCTACCAGCGCGGCTGATGCCGCAGACGGTGTCAGTTGTAGGACTCATCGTGATCGCCTTCTCAGGCGTCAACGTCTATCTGCGCAGGAGGCGTGGCGAGACGATCGTCAAGCCGCGCGAGATCAAGGAAGGCGATTCGCTGGACCTGTTGTCCGATCGGGCCTTCTACGCGCGTATGGGTGTCATGCTGGCGTGGTTGCTGTCGATCTTCGCAGGCACGCTCCTGATCGGCCTCCTGCCAACGCTGCTTCTCTTCATGATCGCCTATATGCACGTGGAAGGTAAGGAGCCATGGATCCGCACCCTCGTAATCGCGTTGGTGATCTGGGCGGGCATGTTCATCCTGTTCGACAAATTGCTCGTGATGCCTTGGCCACAATCCTATTTGGGTGACGCTTTTCCCGAACTCAGGACAATGGTTTCAGATATCATCTGAGGTGGCTTCAATATCGAACGAAGGCCGGGAGCGTGATCCCGGCCTTTCTTTTTGAGGGCCTGCAACGCAACAGAAACGTGCCCAATATCTCGCAAGCCGGCGAGGAACACGCTATCTGGCGGCACGCTCCGGGCGCGGGGCAGCAGGAAGAATAAGATTGCTCACCTGCCACCGACTTGCCCCGGCAATCCTCGCGAATGGCCGGTGCCATCGCTGCAAACGGGCATACGGAAGCGCTGATGAACCGCTCACCGACCGTTAACAAAAAACCCCACTCCGACGAGCAGGGCTTTCTGATGAGGTATGTAGGCGAAACTTCAGGCCAAATCGACTATCGGCTCTCGACAGTATTCCGGCGGTACCCGGACATCGATCACCCAAGGCTTACCCGCCCTGACCTGGTCAATACCTCGCTTGAGCGCACCCGCGAGATCGGCGATATCGGTGATAGGACCCTCTCCGTCGACCCCTTGAGCCTTTGCCAACATGAGCAGGTCCGGGACCGGATCCTGCAAGCGCTGGCCCACCCAGGCGTTTTCGGGAGGCCTGCCCCGGCTGATGGCAACCTGGACCTGAAGATGTTCGTCGTTAAAATACGAGTTGTTGTTGGCAATAACGTAGAGCAGCGGAATGCCCTGCGAAGCGGCGCTCCACAGGGCCGTGTTGCCCATAGTGAAGTCACCATCGCCGACAATCGCGATAGGAATGCGTGGGGATTTCATGTCGCGCAGCGCAAGCGCCGCACCAATCGCAATGCTCGGCCCGGAGCCGACGCCACCGCCGCCATTGTGTCCTAAATAGTCATGTGGATGATCGAGTTCATTGGCATTGGTCGGCCAGCCGAGGGGACGCGAGGTCAAGCACACGTCGAGGTCGCGCGTAACCTTATTGAAGACTTTGGCCAGATCCAGGAGGCTGATCGGCCCCGATATCCTAGACGGTTCGGCATCGATGCGCCGACGCTCGTAGGTTTTCGGTGCGGGTAGCTGAGGCGTTAGTGATTCGAGAAGCCGGGAGACGGCAGTTTCCGGCACGGTGGGAATATTGACGTCCATGGCGGGCAGGCCCTGGTAGTCCATGTTCCAGCCGCGATGAACATTGAAGTCGTTCGAGACGCTGATGATTGGAGCGCTCGGACCACCGGCCGGGAAGACCTGGTTGATGGTGCCGGCAAGGTCGAGCCAATCCAGGGAGAGGACCGCGTCGGCCTCACTCAAGCGATCGAGCAACTTCTTCGACAGCTTCCAGCCGGTTTCGCCGACGAAAAGCGGGTGAGTGGTCGGGAAGCTGGCCGCTAGCTTCACATGGGTGATCACCTTCGCGCCCAGTAGCTCTGCAAGCTTGATACGCTGGGCCCAGCCTTCCTCGCTGCGCGAGGTACGTCCGCAAAGAATCAACGGACGCTTTGCGCTCTGGAGGATCCTGACAGCCTCTTCCAGCTCAGCACGCGGCGGCTCGGGATCGGCCGGCGCCTTGAAGCGAGAGACATCGTGCAGTGCCGGAACCTTTTCGAGTTCCACTTCCTGCACTGTGACGTCCAGATTCACATAGGTTGGACCTGACGGCCGCGCGGTGGCCAGCATCGTAGCTCGCCGGATGGATTCTACCGCCGCCTCCGGCGAGGCAGGTTCATCATCCCATTTGGTGAAGTTGCGTACCAGGCCGCCCTGATCGATCGTGCAGTGAATCCACTCGATCCACGGCCGACGCTTGGTGGCGTCGAGCGGTCCCGTAGCGCCAATGACGACAACCGGGACACGGTCACACCAGGCATCGAAAATTCCCATGGCGGCGTGCATCAGGCCCACATTACTGTGAACCGCCGCGATAAGCGGTTTATCTGTGATTTTCGCCCAACCCTGCGCTATGCCGATCGCATGTTCCTCGTGCATGCAGAGGATTATCTTCGGGTTCTCGTTACCGAGATAGTTGACGAGACTGTCATGCAGGTGGCGGTAGCTGGCTCCTGGATTGAGGCAGATGTACGGAAAGCCCTGCTCCCTTATCGCGGCAGCGATGAGATCACTACCGTAACGAGGCGCACCGGTTTCAACCGGGACGAAACGTTTCGCGCCGTGGTGGCCCATCTTCGAAATCCTTGAAAAGCGGAATGAAATTGCCTGAAGAAAAACCGCACGTAGCAAGCTCCGTGCGGTTTTGGGATCAGCTATTGAAACCGTTTTCTATAGCTGTCTTTAGCGTTTCCACCACGTCGGGAGGAGTAGAAGTGATTTTCTTGACGATCTCGTCGACCTCCTTGCCGCTCAGTGGAGCGATAGGGATCGACCGCGCCTTCGCGTCTGCAAGGAGCTCTTCATCCTTCATCAGTTCATCGAACGCCTTGGACAGGGCTTCAACCCGGTCTTCCGGGGTTTCTGGGGGCGTCAACAGGGCACGGCCGATCTCTCCCCCAGCGCTGAAGAACTGGATCGCGCTCTTTTTTGCAGGATCGTCCGTTAGTTCAACCGCGGTGGGTGTATCGGGAAGATCCGCGAGTCGCTTCTCTGAGAACTGAATGACTGGTATCACTTCTCCCGCCTCAAGCTGTTGAGCATAATTAACGGACCAGTTGGCCCATACGGTCGTGGTCAGGTCCGTTTCGCCGCGAAATACGGCAAGAACACTCGCGGTTGCGCTGTCATAGCCGCAGACCATGTTAAATTTCGAGCCAATCAGGGATTTCAGGACCGCGCCGCTTTGCGCGCTTGAGGTGGTGCGGCCGGAGCAGCTCACATTGGCTTCCGTCTGAAGGGAGTCCTCGATCGATTTCACCGGCGAATCCTTACGCGCCATCATAACAGAGGTTACGTCGGCGGCACGGCCGATAGAGTGCATCTCGGATACATCCCATCGGCTCTTTTTCGGATCGAGGATCTGATCATGCGCCAGTGATTCCGGCAGAAGCGCTACCATCGTTCCGTCCCTCGGAGCCTTGGCATAAAAATGCGCTGCCGCGAGAGAGCCGCCGCCACCCGGCATTCCCTGCACGATCACCGTCGGGTTGCCGGGAATATGCTTGCCGAAATGCTGCGCGATCAACTGGGCATAAAGGTCATAGGAGCCGCCTGGCGGATGACCGATCAGGATAGTAACCGTCTTTCCCTTGTAAAACTCGGCAGCACTCTGGGCATGAGCCACTGCTGCGCCGATCAAGGCGGCGCAGGCGACCGCCGCAACCAGGGTAAGCATTCGGATTGGTTTGAACATCGTTCCTCCCCTTAGTGCAGAAATTTGGTCACATACTATTATGGTAGTATTGTATGACATTAAAAATGCCCGTGCAACATGGAAAGAATGGCGCTTTAGCGGGAAAGCACGTTATCTGTTCATTGACGTAAGAATGCGCCTCTTGCGCAAGAAACGAGGAGGTTTGTCATGAGTGCAGGGGAAGCCGGGCTCTGGGACTTCGCGCTAAGATTATATGGAGCTTCCGGCATTTCCGAGGCATGTCTTCTTCTTCAGGAAGAAAGCGGTGTCGATGTGCCGGTCCTCCTCTTTGCAGCTTGGCTGTCCGCGAGGAACAGGGTGCTGACAGATGCCGAACTCCGCCGTGTCGATGAACGTATAAAGGGGTGGCGAAAGGATGTCGTGCAGCCGCTGCGCGCAGTGCGCCGGCGTTTGAAGGACGGTCCATATCCGGCACCATCAGAGGAGACGGAAGCATTGCGGAACGGCGTCAAAGCGATCGAGCTCCAATCGGAGAAGATCGAGCTTGCAGTCCTCGAAGCAGAAGAAAATTCCCGGCATGGAAAGGAGGCCGGAGAGGAGGACGCGAGCCTGAATCTCTGGCGCGTTCTTTGCTACTATCGCGGATCCGCGCCTGATGAGAGCGCCAGGCAGGCGCTTGCCGTGGTTAAAGCCGGCCTACAGGTGCTGAGCTGATACCACCTTTGAACATCAACTCCCGCCAGAGGAACCAACGTCTTCCTTCCAGCGCTTGACGACAGGCAGATGGATATCGAAGAGGTCGAGCGCTCGTCCCACGGTTTGCGTCACCATTTCGTCCAGGGACTTCGGCTTGCTGTAGAATGCCGGTACCGGCGGCATGATGATGGCGCCGTTGCGCGTTGCCTGCTCCATGAGCGCAATGTGGCCCGCATGCAATGGTGTTTCGCGAAAGAGCAGGACGACGCGCCGACGCTCCTTCAGGCAAACGTCGGCCGCACGAACGATCAGCTCGTCATTGTAGCAGTTGGCGATGCCGCTCAACGTCTTCACCGAACAAGGAGCGACCAACATTCCGGCGGTGCGGAAGGAGCCGGATGAGATCGCCGCGCCGATATCGCGGATGTTGTAGAGGACATCCGCCAGCTTTCGGATTTCATCGGCGCTCATGTCGATCTCGTCCATGGCCGTTCGGAAGGCCGATGGCGAGATCACCACATGGGTTTCGACATCCTCCACATCCTTTAGAAGCTCTAGCGCCCGCACGCCATAGACGACGCCGGATGCTCCGGTGATTGCAATGATCATGCGGCGCATTTTTGCTTCCCGGTGTCAGGGCCGGCTTTCGGCTGCGCGAAAGGCAGAAATGGCAGAGTTGGCGACGTGCTTTTCGGCCGCTGCCTTGGCAGCCTTCTTATCGCGCTTGACTATCGCCGCGACAATGGCCTCGATTTCACGAATGCTCTGGCTCCGGCGCTCGGGCCGCACGACCGAGTGGCGGCGCAGCGGAGACGTCAAAAGGGTCAGCTTTTTCAGGAGGTCGAAAGCAATGGGGTTGCGTGCGCCCGTGCAGATACGATCATAGAAATCCCGTTTGGCGGCGACGATCTCCTCGGCAGTGCCGTGAAGATAAGCCTTCTTCAGCACCTCACTGTAAGCCTTCAGGGCCTCGGCTTCCTCATCAGGCGCATTTTCGATGAACTGCTCGACAATCAACGGCTCAAGCACGCCGCGAATGCGGTAAATGTTCTCTGCATCCGAAGCCGTCACCGTCACAACCGTCAATCCGCGGTTGTTCATGTCCGTCAGGATACCTTCGGCCTGAAGCTGCCGCAGCGCCTCACGCAGTGAAGTCCGGCTTACATTGAGCTTTTCGCATAGATCCTTCTCGACCAGTCGCGTGCCTGGTTCCAGAACCCCCGTCTCAATGGCGCGCCGGAGAGAGTTTATGATCTTGTTCCGCAAGGGAGCGGGCTCGTGCACCAGCGGGTTAAGGGGCTCTGAAAGCAAGTCGGCCATGTTCTCCTCGACTCCGGGGGAGTTCAATCAGTGTGATCAGATGCTTGTCATACGAGAAAACGCTCACCCCGTCACTAGCGCACCACTTAGGTGCAATCCGGCGGCGATTGAAGGGCGCGCCACACACGCTCCGGCGTCAGCGGCATGTCCAGATGTTCCACGCCGCGTTGACGAAGCGCATCGGCGACGGCGCTCACGACAGCCGAAAGTGCACCGACAGTTCCGGCCTCGCCCGCGCCCTTCACCCCGAGCGGGTTCCTGTTCGTAGGCACCTCGAAGCTCTTGATCTCGATTCCCGGAACATCGCAGGCGCGCGGCATGGCGTAGTCCATGAAGGTTGCCGTCAGCAACTGTCCGGAGCCGGCGTCGTAGACGACGTTTTCCAGCAACGCCTGCCCAAGTCCTTGGGCAACCCCGCCAGTGATCTGCCCCTTGACCAGCAGGGGATTGATGACCCGGCCGACATCATCGACGACCGAATAAGCGATCACCTCCACAAAGCCCGTCTCCGGATCAACCTCCACTTCACAGATATGGCAACCGTTGGGGAAGGTCGCGTCTTCGTTGCCAATGAAGTTCTCTGCCGCGACAGCTTCGCTTTCCTTTGCGATCACCTCAGCGAACGAAACAGACCTGTCGGTGCCCGCGATCCGGTATTGCCCGTCTTCGAAGACGATGTCGGCCTGATGCGCCTCCAGCAGTTCGGCGGCATTTCCTTTCAGCCGTTCAACGATGGTCTCGGCAGCAGTCCAGATCGCCCCGCCGGCTGCGGACATTGTCCGGGATCCGAAGGTTCCGGTTCCCTTCGGTATCGCCAGCGTATCGCCGGTAATGATCTCCACACGCTCCGGATCCAGCCCCAGGCGGCCGGACAGGATCTGCCTGAACGCTGTTGCGTGCCCCTGCCCGCTATCGCGAGAGCCGACGTGAAGCCGCGCTCCGCCGTCAGGCGTTATTTCCACGCGTGCAAATTCCGGATTGGGCTTGCCCGGCGGGCCGCCAGCAATCTCAATCGGGTTTGCGATGCCGATTCCGCGCAGTTTTCCGCGACGGGCAGCCTCCGCCCGACGGGCTTCGAAACCAGCCCAGTCCGCCATCTCCAGCGTCTTTTCGAGGACGCCTGAAAAATCTCCGGAATCGTAGGTGAAGATGAATCCGGTGTCGTAAGGCATCTCCTCCTTGCGGATCATATTGCGGCGGCGCAGCTCAGCGCGATCGATGCCCATTTCAAAGGCTGCTAGATCCACCATCCTCTCGATGATGTAGGTGGCTTCCGGGCGGCCGGCGCCTCTGTATGGCGCGGTCTGCTGCGTGTTTGTGAAAACTCCATCGATCCGCGCATGAATTTTCGGCGTGCGGTATACGCCGGCAATCCCGCCGATATTGGACACTGGCGGGTGGACCGTCGCCGGGCCGAGATAGGCGCCGAGATTGGCGAGGACGTGGACATCAAGCGCCAGGAAGCGGCCCTCCGCATCGAGTGCGAGCGCCGCGTCGGCCCACATATCGCGGCCATGCGCATCTGACTGAAACGATTCCAGGCGGTCCGACGACCATCGCAGGACGCGGCCTGTCTGTTTCGCGGCCCACAAAAGCGCCGGATATTCGGGATAGCCTGCATTCTTCATGCCGAACGAGCCGCCGCAGTCGGAAGCTATCACCTGCACCTTTTCCGGCGGAACGCCCAGTACGGGCGCCACATCGCCGGAGACACGATGAGGTGCCTGAGTGCCGAGTACGAGCCTGTAGCGCTCGGCGGACGGATCGTAGGATGCAATCGCGCCACGCGGCTCGATCGGCGCAGCGATCACGCGCGACAGCCGCAAACGCCGCTTCACCACGAGATGGGCCGAAGCCATTGCGGCTTCGACGTCCCGCTTGTCGCCCTTTTCCACCGTAAAGCAGCGGTTGTCGGGAAATTCGTCCCAAACACGCGGCGCTTCCTCGGCGACAGCCTCCAGGGCATCTACGACGACCGGCCGCTCTTCGATGTCGACCGACACAGCATCCGCGGCAGCAAGGGCCGCTTCCTTGGTTTCGGCCACGATCAGGGCAATGGGGTCGCCAACATACCGGACCGCCTCCACCGCCAGCGGAAAGAAAACCGGAATCCGCATGGCGCCGCCATCCGGTCCTGGATGAGCGGTGCGCGGACTGATCTCCCCCAGGCCAGCCGCCCTCAGATCAGCTCCGGCGAAAATGCCTATTATCCCATGCATTCTGGCTGCCGTTTCCCTATCCAGCGACAGGAGACGGCCGGAAGCCACCTGCGAGCGAACAAAGAAGGCGACAGCCTCCCCGCCGGTCGCGAGGTCGCTGGTGTATTGCCCGCGTCCGGTAATCAGCGCATCGTCTTCGAAGCGCAGCTGGGATTGACCGATCCTTATCATTGTTTCTCCCGGCGACATGCGGCGATCCCGGCCCGGCAGGATAGCCCCCGTCTTCCTCCATGCAGATGCGTGGGTGAAGGTGATGTTCAGTCCTTCTCGATATTCCGGACAGGCGTTTCCGGCTTCATACCCCCTCTGCGGCGGGCGAACGTATTCTCGCCCGTCTTACGCCAGTCTCCCGCCACGGCGGCGTCGGCAAACTGTGTCCATAGATCACTCCAGTCGCCAAGTGAATAGCCATGCCATGGCGGCTGGGGCGTGAGGCGGGGCAGCTGGAGATCCTCCCAGATCTTTCGCGCTCTGACCATGTAGGGTTCGGCCGGCAGGGCGAGCGGCGGCATCGGAGCCTTGAGAGTTGCATCGATCAGGAGGGTTCCCTCCGCACTTTTCGAGCCGGATTTCGGACCATGGCCGCCGGAGCGGTATGGCACGACATGCACGTCATCGATCATGTTCGCGCGGTAGGCAAGCGACCAGAAAACGGCGTCCGCGTTCCGGCTGTCGATGTCGTCTGAGACGGCAATGACGATCTTGCCGCATTGCGCCTGCAGTGCCGCCGCTCCCTGAAGCCCGCGCCAGACCTCGGTCTGCGGTGCGGACCGGTCGAATTCCAGAAAGATCACCTTACGGATGTTGGTGAGCGGCTCGTGCATCACCACGCGCTTGATGCCTTTGACGTTCAGAACCTTCTTCAGGTGATTGAAGAAGAGCGGTTCGTAGGCCACACGCTTCAGCACGCTCGATTCGCTTGGCGTCACCTGGGAGACGATCGAGACGAGAACCGGCTTTTTCTTGCGGGTGATCGCGGTCACCTGCATGGACATGTTGAAGTCTTCAAGCGCCACGTGTCCATGGCTTTCTCCGAAGGGGCCTTCCGGCTCCAGAAGAACCGGGTCAATCAATCCTTCAATGACAATTTCCGCGTCGGCAGGCACCTCGAGATCGATCGTCTTGCACTTAACGATCCGGATAGGTTCCCCGATCAGGCCGCCCGCCACGCCAAGCTCATCCTGATCGATCGGCAGTTTTTGGGGACCGGTGAACAGCACGGCAGGCGCGCAGCCTATGACGATCGCACACGGCATGGGCTTGCCCATCTTCTGGTACTTGAGCCAGTGCTGATAGCCGCCGGCTCCTGAAAGGCGGCTTGCCATGCGGACCCCGAGACGGTCCTCGGCTTTCAGGGCAGCGCGATAGGTGCCCATGTTGCGTATGCCGTTCTCCGGGTCGCGGGTAATACAGAGGGTTGCCGTCAAATACGGAGCGCTGTCGAAGCCCGGGGTCGATACGGGAACCGGGAGGGAGCCCAGGCCCTTGCCTTCCTGCTTCAGCTCGTCAGCCGTGATGACGACCTCCTGGCACGGCGCTTCGTCCACCATGATCGGATCCAGAGGATGCTCCATGGCCTCGACCCAGACGTCGCCGATTTCCTCTTCCGCCACGCCAAGGCCCGCGGTGTAGATCGCTGGAGAGGCTGCCAGAACACCTACGGCAACGGGAATGTCGTACTTCTCTCCCTTTGCGCCCTTCACATCGGTGAAAAGGAAGCCGCGACGTTGTTCGTCCGGCAGCCCGCCCTGAAACTGCCAGCGCGCGAGCGGATGCAGCTCGCTGTCCTTATCGATTGGAACCTGGATCCTGGTAAGAAGGCCCAGGGCCTCCAGCCGGCGCAGATGCTCCTGCAGGTCGAGTGGCGCATTGCGCGCCTTTGACGTCCTCATTCCTCACACTCCAACCACTCCCGGCCTCCGCTCGGGAAGCGGAGTGGCCGGCATCGTTCTGATTCGTAACCCAATCGCCCAAAGCAACGCCTCTGGAAAGGCGATCTTTTCGATTGCATTTTGCCTTGACATACTGTCATACATTAATACGAACAGCAACACCGAGTGGTCGGGTGGTTGCGAGCACGCTGTGCGCCGACAAAGGGAGCGACCGCCGTGAAATCAAAGAGAAGAAATAAATGGATTCGACGCTCAAAAGCGCTTCCTCCGAGATGATTGTGCACCCGCTGAAACAGCCGAAGCCCGATCCGGCCGAGCTTTCCCCTGAAATGAAGCTCGTTCAGGAGGTGTTGTTCAAGCATGTCGGCAAGCCCATTCCCCGTAAGGAGGATCGCCGGTTGATCACCGGCAAGGGGCGCTTCTCGGACGATTTCTCTTTGCCAGGGCAAACCTACGCGGCGATCGTCCGCTCTCCCTATCCTCATGCGCGCATCCTGGGGATCGACAAGACCGAAGCTCTGGCAAGTCCCGGCGTCTTGTGCGTGCTGATCGGCGAAGATGTGCTGGCAGACAATCTGCTGCCGATTCCCCACAATCCGGTGCCATCCACCAATTTCGATATGAAGTTGACCGGGCCAGGCGGCACAAAGCCGTTTATCGGGCCGCACTACTTGTTGCCCGCCGACAAGGCGCGCCACGTAGGCGAGGCCGTGGCGATCGTGGTGGCCGAAACGGCAGCCCAGGCGGCGGACGCTGCGGAGAAGGTGTTCGTCGATTACGAGGAACTGCCTTTCGTCACGGAGACGGCTGCAGCGGCTTCACCCGGTGCACCGGCCGTCTGGGACGAAGTTCCCGACAACGTCTTTATCGATACTGAGTTCGGCGACAAAGAGGGAACCGACGCAGCGTTTGCGCAGGCCGATCACGTGGTGAAAGCGGAATTCCACATCCATCGCGTGACGGCGGTGACATTGGAGCCGCGTGCCGCGCTCGGTCACTTCGATTCAGAGACGAAGCGCTTCACGCTTTACGCCGGCAGCGGCGGCGCAGTGCGGCAGAAGAACGAACTGTCCAAGGTGCTTGGAATTGAACCCAAGGACCTGCGCGTTCTTTCGTTCGATGTCGGCGGGAATTTTGGCGCGCGGAACCGGGTATATGTGGAATTCGGCCTTGTCCTGTGGGCATCGCGAAAGATAGGCCGACCGGTGAAATACACGGCGACGCGGTCGGAAGCCTTCCTGACAGACTATCAGGGCCGCGATCTGGTCACGAAGGTTGAACTGGCGATCCGCAAGGATGGCAAGTTCCTCGCAATGCGAGCTGACAACCTGTCCAATGTCGGCGCGCGGGCGGTGTCGCTTTCGCCGCTCAGCAAGGGCTCAGGCCTTATCACCGGTTCTTATGAAATTCCCTATGCCACATTGAGGGCGCGGGCGGTCTTCAGCAACACCATGTGTACGCAGGCCTATCGGAGTTCAGGCCGCCCTGAAGTCACCTATGCGATTGAGCGCCTCGTAGAACTTGCGGCCGACCAGTTGGGGTTCGACAAGCTTGAGCTGCGGCGCATGAACCTTATTCCCCCAACGGCCATGCCCTACACCAACGCCGTCGGCTCCGTTTACGACAGCGGCGAATACGAAAAGAACATGAACCGTGTTCTTGAGCTGGCGGAATGGGACACGTTCGAGGAGCGAAAGGCGGAAGCTGCAAAGCGCGGCAAGCTCCTCGGGCGCGGCTTCGCGAATTATGTCGAATCTTCGATCGGTACGCCGAAGGAACGTGCCGAAATCGAGATCAAGGACGACCGAACGGTCGAAGTTATCATCGGTACCCAGCCCAGCGGCCAGGGCCATGAAACGAGCTTCGCCCAAGTGGTGGCGGACATGATCCAGATCCCCGTGGAAAAGGTCTGGATTGTTCTCGGAGACACCGACATCGTCAGCGTCGGCGGCGGTTCCCACTCCGGCCGCTCGATGCGTCATGCAGGCACGGTTATGGCAATGGCCTCCGCTGACCTCCTGGCCGAGGGGAAGAAGCGCGCAGCCGATGTCCTGGGC
>Ga0164243_10001048_pt1 | contig 47866 bp, 45 predicted proteins | sample OricompcompostOP_FD_108781 | JGI IMG/M metagenome (GOLD analysis project Ga0164243, IMG submission 108781) | Organic Plus compost microbial communities from Emeryville, California, USA - Original compost - Organic plus compost (OP) | ecosystem: Engineered > Solid waste > Mixed feedstock >...
CGCCGCCGAGCGAGGTGCGAGCAGCCGTCCCACGGCCGCGCCATGCACAGGCGCGCCGCCCCGGCGGCCCCGGCGCGCTCGCTCTGAGTAGGGTGCGTGCATGCGCGCGTGCCGGGACGAGGCGTCGTGGTAGCGATCCGGCGACTGCTGGAGAACGCGGAGCTCGGCCTGCGGCTCTGCTCGGAGGTTCCGCCCGAGCGCCTCGAGCGCCGCGTGGCCTGGGTGGTGAGCAACGAGCTCATCGACCCCACGCCCTACCTCAGCGGCGGGGAGCTGCTGCTGCTGACGGGCATGGGGCTGAACATCCGCGACGAGCGAAGCTGGGACGCCTACGTCGAACGGCTGGTCGACGCGGGGGTCGCCGCCGTCGCCCTGCACACCGGCATCGCCCATCCGGCCGTGCCGCGAGCGCTGCGCGACTGCGCCACTGGCCGGGGGCTGCCGCTGCTGGAGGTGCCGCAGCACGTGCCCGCCCACGCCCTGCAGCGCTTCGTCGCGGAGGTCCTGCGCCAGGACCGCTCGCACGGCCAGGACGCCGCCTGGCGGGTCGCCGCCCAGCTCGCCCATGCTGCGGCGGCCGGCGCCGAGCTCGACCAGCTGCTGCGCGTCCTCGCCGAGGCGATCGGCATCGGATGCGAGGCGGCCGTCCTCGATGGGAACGGGGAGCTGCTCGCCGCCTCCGGCACCGGCCCGCGGGCCCCCGGTGCGGCGCGAGCGCGCGAGGGCGAGCAGCCGCTGCTGCTGCCGATCACCGGCCTGCCCAGCCACGCTCTCGTCGTGACGGACGCCGGCAGGCACCGCTTCGGCGCCGAACAGCTCGAGCCCGTGGTCGCGGTGCTCTCGCTGTACCTCGAGCGCAGCCTGGCCGAGCCGAGACGCTCGGTCTCCTGGCTCGCGGGGCTGGAGGAGCAGCTGGCCGGGTGGGAGTCCCCGGCCGCAGCGATCGCCCGCAGCCTCGCGGAGGCGGGGCTGCCGCTTCCCGCGCCGCTGTCCCTCGCCCTCGCGCGCGTCGAGCCGGGCGGCCCGTACGAGGCCTACACGGTCCGGCTGCTGCTGTCCGACCTCTTCGGCACCGTCCGGGTCGCCGCCCGCGCGGGCCACGTCTTCGCGCTGCTGTGCGACGCCCGGAGCGGGCCGACGGAGGACGGCGCCGCGGCGGCCGTTCACGAGGCGGTCGCCCTCTTCCGCGCACGCCGCCCCGCCCTCCCGATCGTCTTCACCGCGCCCTGCACCGACGCCGAGCAGCTGCGCGCCGCCTACCTCACGGCCCGAGCCCTGCTCCCCCGGCTCGACGGGCCCGCCCGAGCCCGCTCGCTCGACCTGCTCGGCGTGGTCGGCTCGGCGGCCCCTCCCGGCGCCCAGTCCGCCGCGGTCCGTTTCCTCCAGCCGCTCGTGGACCACGACGCGCGCTTCGGCTCCGGCCTGCTGCCCACCCTGCGCGCCTACATCGCGCACGACGGGCGGCCGGGCATGACGGCGGCGGCCCTGCACGTGCACCGCAACACCCTGGGCTACCGGCTGGATCAGATCGAGACCAAGCTCGGCGTCTCGCTCAGCTCCGTCGCAGGACTGGCCAGCTGCCTGCTGGCGCTGCAGCTCGCCGACGGCGCCGGTCCGCCTGACTGACGCCCCCGGGGGGTACGGGCGCTCATTCCGAGGCCAGCAACGCGGCCAGCAGATCGGCCCGCGCCCGGGAGCCGCTCAGATCCCGGCCCAGCAGCTCCTCCAGCGCCGCGATGCGGGCGCGCACCGTGTGCCGGTGCACGCCGAGCCGGCGTGCGGTGCGCTCCTGCTCGCAGTCGCATTCCACCCACGCGCGGGCGGTCTCCAGCAGGGCGGTGCCGTGCTCGGCGTCGTGGGCGCGCACCGGCGCGAGCGCGGAGCCGGCGAGGGCCCTGGCCCGCTCGTCCTGCACGAGCAGGCGCAGCAGTCCGTCGTCGACGAGCTCGCTGTAGCGCACCGCTGCTCCGCCTCCCGCTCGGGCGCGGCCCTGCGCTCGCTGCGCCTGCACGAGCGCCCGGGGCAGCTCGGGGTAGCCGGCCTCCGCCGAGACGCCGGCGCGAAGCTCCAGCCCCTGCAGGAGCGCGAGCAGCGGGGGGACCGCGGGCGGCTCCACCAGGAGCACCAGACGCTCGCCGTCCAGCGCGAAGAAGGCCGCCCCAGGCCGCGCGCGCACCCACAGCTCGAGCCGCTCCTCGACGAGATCCCGGGCGCCGGCGGGCACCTCGGCGACGACGACTTCGACCGGCGCCTGCGGCAGCGGTCCCCACAGCCGGGGCGAGATCCGCTGCGCGAGCGCCGTGTCTCCGCCGAGCAGCGCGTGCAGCAGGCCGGTGCGCAGCAGGGAGCGCGCCTCGTTCACCTCCTTGCCCCGCTCCAGCGCGAGGCCGGCGAAGGCGATGACGGAGCCGAGCACGTCCTGGCCGGCGGCGTCCAGCTCCCCCGCGGCCTCCAGCGCCAGCACCCCGCTGAGCCGTTCGCCCTGGCCCAAGGTCTGCAGCAGGATGCGCCGCGGCCCGATCTGCACGGCGGCGCCTGCCCGCCTGCCGCGGCGCAGCAGCCGTTCGACCTCGCGCCGCAGCGGCGCGGCGTCCTGCTCCGGCAGGGCACCCGAGGGGAACTGGCGATCGAGCCCTGCGGCGATGTCGAAGAGCCCGACCCAGCGTCCCAGCCGGGCGGCCACCTCGGCGAGGATCGCCGAGAGCCCGTCCGGGCGCAGCGCAGCCCGCGCGATCGCCCGCTGCACCTCCTCGAACCAGCGGCGCCGCGCGTCCGCCTCGGCGGTCGCCGCCGCCGTGCTCGCCTGGGCGACGGCGATGAAAGGCGTGCGGTAGGGCACCTCGAACAGCGGAAGCCCGTGCTCCGCGCAGGCCGCCGCGAGCGGACCGGGCGTGCCGTCGCGGATGACCTCCGTGCCGAAGCCCACCCCGCCCACGCCGCCAGCGGCCAGTCGTGAGACGTAGGCGCGGGCGCTCGCGCGGCTCACCCGGGCCCCGCTGCCGAACTGGGTGCCCGTCGTGAGCAGGACCACCCCCGGGGTGAGGAACGGAGTCGGATCCGGCAGATCGGAGCTGTGCACCCACGGGATCGGCCGGCTCAGCGCGCCGGCAGGCAGCTCGTCCTCCCGGCTGAGCAGGCGCAGCCCCAGAGCCTCCTGGGCCAGCAGCGTGCGCAGGTCCGCGGGCACCGGACCTCCTGTACGTCTCGGCCAGCGTGGCGCAGCAGATTGTACTTGCCGGACATCGGCCGGGCCGGGCTGTCCCCATAGCCTGCCTGCATGAGCACGGCCTCGACCTCGCACCCTGCACCCTCCGGCGTGGAGCCGGCGGCCGGCCCCCTTGCCGGCGCCCGCGCCCAGCTGGCCGAGGCGGTGGCGCTGCTGGGCTACGACGAGGGCATGCACGCCATGCTCGCCACGCCCCGCCGAGAGCTCACCGTGAGCGTGCCGCTGCGGCTCGACAACGGGCAGACGCGCGTGTTCACCGGGCATCGCGTGCAGCACAACCTCTCGCGCGGGCCGGCGAAGGGCGGCCTGCGCTACGCGCCCAACGTGGACCTCGACGAGGTGCGCGCTCTGGCGATGTGGATGACCTGGAAGTGCGCCCTGCTCGACCTGCCCTATGGCGGCGCGAAGGGCGGGATCGCGGTCGACCCGCGCGAGCACAGCGCGGGCGAGCTGGAACGGCTCACCCGGCGCTACACGAGCGAGATCCTCCCCCTCATCGGCCCGGAGCGCGACATCCCCGCTCCGGACGTCGGCACCGACGAGCGGACCATGGCGTGGATGATGGACACCTACTCGGTCAGCACCGGCCACACCGTGCCCGGCATCGTCACCGGCAAGCCGCTCGCCCTGGGCGGATCGCTGGGCCGGCCCTCGGCCACGTCCCGCGGCGTGGTGCACGTCGCCCTCGCCGCGCTGGCCGAGACGGGCATCCGCCCGGCCGGCGCTCGCGCGGCCGTGCAGGGCTTCGGCAAGGTGGGCCGTGACGCGGTGCGCTTCCTCGCCGAGCAGGGCGTGCGCGTGGTCGCGGTCAGCGACCAGTACGGCGCGGTTCACGCCGAGGCGGGCCTGGACGTCGCCGCGCTCAGCCGCCACGCGGCGTCGACGGGCAGCGTGACCGGCTTCGCCGGTGCCGAGCCGCTGGAGCGGGACGCCCTGCTGGAGGCCGAGGTCGACCTCCTCGTGCCGGCCGCGCTGGAGGGCGTGCTGCACGAGGGCAACGCCCAGCGCGTGCGTGCCCGGGTGATCGTCGAGGGCGCCAACGGGCCCACCACGATCGCCGCCGACCGCGTGCTCGCCGAGCGCGGCGTGCTCGTCGTGCCCGACATCCTCGCGAACGCGGGCGGCGTTCTCGTGTCCTACTTCGAATGGGTGCAGGCGAACCAGGCCTACTGGTGGCGTGCCGAGGACGTCGAGCAGCGTCTGGAGGAGCGGATGCTGGGCGCCTGGCGGCGGGTGCGCGCCTACGCGCACGACCACGGCCTGCCCCTGCGCACCGCCGCCACGGTGCTCGCCGTGGAGCGCGTGGCGGAGGCGCATCTGCTCCGCGGTCTGTACCCCTGAACGCGCCCGCGGCGCGCATTCTGGGCAGTGTAACCCTTTCGGGGGCCAGACGGAACCGCTGGTGAGGGACGTTCCACCCGGGCAACAGTTGCGTACCGGTCCATTGCGTCGACCGGACACGGACACGGGAGGAACAACCATGACGGAGATCGACCCCGCACCGACAAGCGGCTCCGGAGCCGGGCCAGGAGACGGCGGCATCACCGAGAAGATGGACACCGCCCGCGAGGAGGCGTCCCAGCTCAAGGACACCGCGGTCTCGGCGGCCTCGGATGTCGCGGGCACGGTCAAGGAGGAGGGCGCGAAGGTCGTCCGCGAGGCCGGCACCCAGGCCAAGGACCTGCTGCGCCAGGCGCAGGACGAGCTCCGCGAGCAGGCCGCGCGGCAGCAGGAGCGGGTGGCCTCGGGCCTGCACTCCCTCGGCAAGGAGCTCAGGGACATGAGCTCCGCCTCCGAGGAGCCGGGGATGGCCGCGCAGCTGGCGGAGCAGGCGGCGGACCGCGCCGAGGCGGCCGCGTCCTGGCTGGACGCGCGCGACCCGGGATCGCTCGTCGCCGAGCTCAAGGGCTTCGCACGCAGGCACACCGGCGTCTTCCTCATCGCAGCGGGCCTGGCCGGCGTCGCGGCGGGACGGCTCACCCGCGCCCTGGCCGAATCCGCAGCAGAAGGATCCGGCGGCCCGGGCTCCTCGGGCGGCTCGGCCGGCCGCACGCCTCCTCCGCCCAGCGGCGAGGCGACCACGCCGGCCACCACGCCCGGAGCGACCCCGCTGTACGAGGAGAGGCTCGCCGCCACCCAGGGCACCGTCCCCGGCGCCCATCCGGCTCCAGCTGAAGGACCCGCGGTATGAGCGACATGAACGAGGAGACACCCTCCGAGCAGCGCGCCGCCTCGACCTCGCTGGGCGAGCTGTTCGGCGAGGTCACCCGGGACCTGTCCACTCTCATGCGGCAGGAGATGGAGCTGGCCAAGGCCGAGCTGCGCGACTCCGCGATGAAGGCGGGGCGCGGGGCGGGCATGTTCGGCGGCGCGGCGTATGCCGGAGCGCTTGCCGTGATGTTCCTGTCCATCGCCGCCTGGTGGGGCCTGGGATACCTGATCGGCAACGCGTGGTCCGGACTGGTCATCGCCGTGGTGTGGGCGATCGTCGGCCTGATCCTGTTCCTCGCGGGCCGCAAGGACATGAAGTCCGTCAAGGGGGCGCCGGAGACGGTGGACAGCCTCAAGCGCATCCCCGAAGCATTCACAAGGAATGAGGAGAACCGATGAACGACTCCCCCGAAGAGATCCGCTCGGACATCGAGCGCACGCGCACGGAGCTCAGCGGCGATGTCGACGCCCTCGTCGACAAGGTCACGCCGTCCAAGATCGCGCAGCGCCAGACCAACAGGATGAAGGGCGCGATGCGATCGATGAAGGACAAGGTCATGGGCGTCGCAGAGGATGTGGGCGACTCGGTCGCCTCGGCGGCGGGCCGCGTGCAGGACGCCGCCGGCTCGGCCGGAGAGAGCCTGGCGGACATGCCGAAACGGGCGACGGCCAAGGCGGAGGGCAACCCGCTCGCCGTCGGGCTCATCGCCTTCGGCCTGGGCATGCTGGCGTCCTCGCTCATCCCGGCCAGCGCCAAGGAGCAGGAGGCCGCCGAACGGCTCAAGGAGAAGGCGCAGCCGCTGATGGACGAGGTCACGCACGCGGCCCAGGAGAGCGCCGAGCATCTGCGGGAGCCCGCGATGGACGCCGCGAACGCGGTGAAGGACGCCGCAGGCGAGGCGGTCGACGCCGTCAGGTCCGAGGCCTCCGGCGCCGCGGGCGAAGTGAGGGACCAGGCGCAGCAGGCCAGGGACGAGCTCGCCGGCGGCTGAGGACCCGCCGGCGCGCTCGCCGCGGCCTGCCTCAGGCACCCGCCGCGGCGAGCGCGCCGCTCTCGTCCTCGATCACCCCGCCCCCGTCCCCGACCCGGCGCCGAGCAGCACAGCGACCGGTCCGATCCCGGGCCGCCGCTCGTGACCGCCGCCCCTGCGGGGACGGCGGTCTCGCATCCGGGCCCCGGCACCGCCGGGAGGCCGACAGGGAAGAAGCGGAGGGCAGAGCGATGACGGAGCTCAGATATGCAGGATCGGTCTACAACATCTCGCGGGAGCAGGCGGAGGCCGTGAAGAGCGGCATCGTGGAGGCCACGAGCCAGCACACGGGTTTCAGCTTCACCGTGACGAACTCGCTCGGGGAGGTCTGGCTGCACTGGACCCCCGGCGTGGCTGTGATCCTCAGCGAGGCGCCCGAGGGGCGCGAGGGCTGAACGGAGGTGCGATGGACATGACGGTGAACGAGGTGCGCACAGCCGACTGGCTCCTGGACGAGGCGCGGGAGCGCGGCCGCCGGGTGCGCGAGCTGGAGGAGCGCCGGGACGCCACCCTGGCGCGCATGGAGGAGCTGCAGCAGCAGACGCCTCTGCTGCGGGAGTGGTTCGACGATCTGCGGCTGCGGCTGCTGGGCCCCGATCCGGAGCCGGACCGCACCGTCACCGGGCGCTTCTACACCTCTCGCCAGGCGGGGCGCTAGTGCAGGCAGAGCCCGGCGTCAAGTCCCTGGGCCCAGCGAGCGCGAGACGACGAGACTCCTGGCACTGCTCCCGCGATGCGGAGGCACCCGTGAGAAGACAGACAGGGAGGGGGTGAGCACCATGGGTTTCATGAACAGCCTTCGTGAGGCGATCTCTGGCCGCTCCGAGCGCGGCGAGCTGACGATCGAGGACACCTTCGTCCGCGCCAGGCACGGACGCCCGCGGCAGTCCGAGGTGGCCTCGACGGGCGACGGGCCGGTGCGCGGCCGGCACGCCGCCGCGGAGCGCCTGCCCTCCTGAGCGGCGCTCCGCCGGGTGTCAGCTGCGCCCTGCCGCCCGCGCGGCCGCAACGGCCGACTCCACGCCGTCCCGCCACGGCTCGCCATGCCCGGGAAGCACGACGCCCGCGCCCGTGGCGGCGAGGGCGTCCAGCGCGAGCAGCGCCATCCCCGAGTCCGCGGTGGCGGCCCCTGCGACGATCTGAGCGCCGCGCTGCCCCTTGTACGGGTCGAGGGTCACCAGGGCATCGCCGGTGAGGACGGCGTCGCGCTCGGGCAGGTGCAGGGCGCAGTGCCCGAAGGTGTGCCCGGGAGTGAAGACGAGGTGCGGGCGGCCCGGCACGTCCAGCACTCCCTGGGCGGGCAGCTCGTGCACCTCGCTCACGCCCTTGACCCAGAACGCCCCGGCGCGCGCCATCGCGAGCAGCGCCGGCACCCCGCGCGGGTACAGCAGCGGGTACAGCAGCGCAGGGCGCTCCCGGCGGTACGCGTAGGGGTTGCGCGCCAGCCGGCGATCGCCGTGATGCAGATAGACGGGCACGTTCAGCTGCTGCAGCGCCGCCGCGGCGAAGCCGAGGTGGTCGAAGTGCGCGTGAGTGAGGACGACCGCGGCGACGTCGGAGGGGGTGTACCCCAGGGCGTCGAGGATCTCGGGCATGCGCCGCCAGGTCGAGGGGAAGGCCGTGTCCACGATCGTGAGCGCGCGGCCTTCCTCGACGAGATAGCAGTTGACGAAGGCGTGCTCCACCCGGTGCACGCCCGGAGCGACGTTCGGGAACAGCCGCGGGCCTGGCATCATCGACCTCCTGCTTCGGGCTGCTGGGGACGGGTTCGGGTCCGCTCGGGCCCCGTTCAGGCGCAGGCGAGCAGCCGCGCCGCCTGAGCGAGCTCCCGGGTCGTCTGCTGCTCGTGCTCGAGGTTCTCCTGCAGCAGGGCCTGGATCTGCGGCTCGCCGACCGCCTCCGCGGCCACGACGAGCGTCTGGTACGCGGAGACCTTGTAATGCTCGGCGCTCAGCGCCGCGGAGAGCGCGACGCCGTCCTGCAGCGCGCTGCTGGAGCGGGCGAGCGTCTCCACGCCCTCGCGCACCAGCCGGACGAGGCCGCCGGTCGCCGGCGCCGCACACGCCTCCGGGGGCTTGCCGAGCAGGCGGAAGGCCCATTCCAGGTTCCTCAGCTGCCGCAGCGTCTCCTGCGCCCGCCCGGCGAGCACTCTGCGAACCTCCGCGTTGCGCGCGGAGGCCTCCAGCTCCTGGAGCACCGTGAGGCAGTCCTGCTCCATCGTCAGGGCGGCCCGCAGCCGGCACTCGAAGAGCGCGCGTTGATCCTCGATACGCTCAGCCACGGCCGTCTCCGTCTCCGCGCTCATCGTCGAGCGCCTATGCCGTCCTCGCCGCCACCGCCCCTGCGGACCGGGCGGCGCGGAGGTCCCTCCGGCCGGCCTCATCGGGGCAGCCCCTCCGGCTTCGCCTCGGTGCTGGTGCCGGCATCCGGCGCGTCCACCCAGCCGCCCCGCCCCGTCGGCGGAGGCGCCTCGGGGTGGTGCAGGTCCCAGGCCGGGGACTCGGAGCGGATGCTCGGGATCGAGGTGAAGTTGTGCCGCGGCGGCGGGCAGGAGGTCGCCCACTCCAGGGAGCGGGCGGTCCCCCACGGATCGTCGAGGGTCACCCGGGAGCGGCGCCGGGCCGTGAGGTAGACGTTCAGGAAGAACGGGATCATCGAGGCTCCCAGCAGGAAGGAGCCGATCGTCGAGAGCTGGTGCATCCAGGTGAAGCCGTCCTCCGGCAGGTAGGTGGCGTAGCGCCGCGGCATGCCGGCCACCCCGAGCCAGTGATGGATGAGGAAGGTCATGTGGAAGCCGATGAACAGCATCCAGAAGTGCACGTGCCCGAGCTTGTCGTTCAGCATGGTGCCGGTCCACTTGGGCCACCAGAAGTAGAAGCCCGCGAACATCGCGAACACGACCGTGCCGAACACCACGTAGTGGAAGTGCGCGACGACGAAATAGGAGTCGTGCACGTGGAAGTCCAGCGGCGGGGACGCGAGGATCACGCCGGTCAGCCCGCCGAAGGTGAAGGTGACGAGGAAGCCCAGCGACCACAGCATCGGCGACTCGAAGGTGACCGAGCCGCGCCACATGGTGCCGATCCAGTTGAAGATCTTCACCCCGGTGGGCACTGCGATGAGCACGGTGATCAGGGAGAAGAACGGCAGCAGCACGCCGCCGGTCGTGAACATGTGGTGCGCCCACACGGCCACCGAGTAGGCGGCGATCGCGATCGTGGCGTACACGAGCGTGCGATACCCGAAGATCGGCTTCCGGCTGAACGCCGGGAACACCTCGGAGACGATCCCGAAGAAGGGCAGGGCGATGACGTAGACCTCCGGATGGCCGAAGAACCAGAACAGGTGCTGCCACAGCAGAGGCCCGGCGTTCGCCACGTCGAAGATGTGCGCCCCGAAGATGCGGTCGGCGGCCAGCCCGAACAGCGCTGCGGCCAGCACCGGGAAGGCGATGAGCACCAGCACCGAGGTGACCAGCACGTTCCAGGTGAAGATCGGCACCCGGAACATGGTCATGCCCGGGGCGCGCATGGTCATGATCGTGGTGATGAAGTTGACCGATCCGAGGATCGTGGAGAAGCCGGTGATGGACAGTCCCAGCACCCACAGGTGCCCGCTGATCCCCGGAGAGAAGGTCGACACGGACAGCGGCGTGTACGCCGTCCAGCCGAATGACGCGGAGCCGTAGGGCAGCACGATCCCACTGCTCGCGATGGCGGCGCCGAAGAAGAACAGCCAGAAGGACAGCGCGTTCAGACGCGGGAACGCGACGTCGGGCGCGCCGATCTGCAACGGCATGATCGCGTTCGCGAAGCCGGCGAACAGCGGCGTCGCGAACAGGAGCATCATGATCGTGCCGTGCATCGTGAACAGCTGGTTGTACTGGTCCCGCGTGGCGACCACCTGCAGGCCCGGCTCGAACAGCTCGGAGCGCATCACCAGGGCGAGCACTCCGGCCAGGCAGAAGTAGAAGAACGAGGTGCCCATGTACAGGTACCCGACGGTCTTGTGATCGGTCGTCGTGAGCAGCCCCAGCAGACGCGAGCGCAGCGACCGCCGGGCGCGGTAGGGCCGGGGCGCCGTCGCCGGGGCCGAGGAAGCGGGTGCCGCTGTCGTCGTCGCCATGGATGTCTCCTCCGCTCGTGCAGAAACGCAACCTCGGCGCGAGCGCCCGCCACAGAGGCTTGACATCCCCCGGGAGCGCGTGGCAGCCGGAGGCGCGTGGCAGCCCGGGGCGCGTGGCAGCCCGGGGCGCCTGGCAGCCCGGGGGGCGGCCGCCGAGGCGGGCGCCGGCGCTAGCCCGCCAGCTCGACGCGCTGCGCCGCGCCGTACTTGAAGCGGGCCTCCGTCGCCCAGAAGCCCGCCTGCGCCAGGGAGGGCGCGGAGTGGGTGCCCGTCCGGGCGAGCGCCCGCACCATCTCGGTCAGCTCGGTGGGCTCGGCCCTTCCCGAGCTCACGTCGAACACCCCGGGCTCGTAGTGCAGCGCACCGCCGGCGGGAGTGGTGCAGAGCGTGTTCCAGTCGAAGGTGCCCAGGAGGCTCCACACGGTGACCGCGAGCAGGGGCGCGCCCCGCGCTCGCAGCCGGCGGGCGGCGGACCACACCTCCCACAGCCATTGCTGCCGCAGGTCCCCGTCGCCGTCGATGTGCACCTCGGTCACCGCGAAGGGGATGTCCGGGTAGCGCTGCCAGACGTCCTCGAGCACCTCTTCGACGGTGGGCGAGGCGGCGCGGCGCGTCTCCAGCGCGGGGACGTCCACGTACTCGACGCCGTCCACGACGGCCCGCGGGAGCTCCGCGGGGTACCAGTCGGTCTCCTCGTCGAGGAAGCGGTTGCTCAGCAGATAGTGGTTGACGCCGAGCACGTCCGGCGGGCAGCGGTTCTCCTCCAGCCATTGCAGCTGCTCCGGGGTCAGCCCGCACGGGCCGATGAGATAGCCGTACAGCGGATGCCGCGGGGTCACCCGCCCCAGCAGGAGGTCGAAGGTCAGCCAGCGCCGCTCGTTCTCGTGCGCCACCTGCCTGGCGGTGCCCGGGGTCCCGGAGGCCCGGCCCAGGTCGTCGGTCTGGACGAGGCGGGCGCGCGGGTTCACCGCCCGGATCTCCTGCATGGCACGCACCGTGCCGCGCACCTCGTTGTACAGCGCTCGCCCGAAGACGCGGTCGTCGCGGCCGTGCGGGTACCAGACCCCGTACAGTCCGCTGAAGCGTGCCGTGGTGAGCGGCTCGTTCACGGGCGTGTAGAGCTCCAGCCAGGGGTGCCGCCGGGCGACCATGGCCGCGTAGCGGGCGAGCTTCTCCGGGAACTCCGGGTCGACGAGGGAGGTGTAGGCCGGTCCGCTGCCGTGATGCAGAAGGCCCGCGATCACCTGGACGCCGGCCTCGCGCAGGAGCGCGAGCCGCTCGTCGGTGTCCGCCCAGCGCGGCTCGTCCAGGCTGTCCGGCGCCACCTGCTCCCAGAGCACCGGATAGCGGATCACCGGCACGCCCAGGCTCGCGATCGCGGCGAGGTCCTGCGCGGCGCGCCCGTCATGACCGTTCAGGCGCGCCTGATCGCACCAGTAGTCGCCCACCCGGTTCACGGTGCACTCCAGCCCTGCCCAGAGCTCGGGCGCGGACGTCTCCGGATTCATGCCCGCAAGCGTCCCCTCCCGCAGACCGGGAGCGCAGGGCGCTTGACATCGCGGCGACGGCGCTGATACGCCCGCGCACTTGCACGGCGACAGCAGTGAAGTCAAGGGAGTACAGGCAAGAGCGCCGCGCGGCGACGGTGTGAGCATGAACGCCGTGCCCGAGCATCTCACCACCGACCTGGTCTGCTTCTCCCATCTGCGCTGGGACTTCGTCGTGCAGCGCCCCCAGCACCTCATGCGACGCTTCGGCCGGGTGCGACGCGTGTTCTTCGTGGAGGAGCCCGTGCGCGTCGCCGGGGCGAGCCCCGGCCTGACCATCAGCAGGCGCGAGGGCGGCGTGCGCGTCGTGGTCCCCACGCTCCCCTCGCTCTCGGACCGGACCACGGTGGACCGCTGGCTGCGCCGGCTGGTGGAGCGGATGCTGCAGGAGCAGGCCATCCGTGACGCGACGTTCTGGTACTACACGCCGATGGCGATGTCCTTCGCGCCGACCTCGCGCGCCCGGCGGGTCATCTACGACTGCATGGACGAGCTGAGCGCCTTCAAGGACGCCGCGCCGGAGATGCTGGCCTACGAGCGTGAACTGCTCGCCCGGGCGGATCACGTCTTCACCGGGGGGCACAGCCTGTACGAGAGCAAGGCGAGACGCCACCCCAGCGTGCACGAGTTCCCCAGCAGCATCGACGCGGAGCACTTCCGCCGCGCCCGCACGGTCTTGGATGAGCCGGAGCCGCTGCGCAGGCTGCCGCATCCGCGGGTGGGCTTCTACGGCGTCATCGACGAACGCTGCGACGCGGAGCTCCTCGGCGCGGTCGCGGCCGCGCGGCCCGAGCTCAGCTTCGTGATGGTCGGCCCGGTCGTGAAGATCGACCCGGCGAGCCTGCCGCAGCTGCCCAACATCCACTACCTCGGCATGAAGGACTACGCCGAGCTGCCGGCGTACCTGGCCCACTGGGACGCCGCCATGATGCCGTTCGCGATCAACGAGGCGACGCGCTTCATCAGCCCGACCAAGACGCCGGAGTTCCTCGTCGCCGGCCTGCGGGTGGTCTCCACGCCCGTGCCCGATGTCGTCACCCCCTACGGCAGGGACGGCTTCGTGCACATCGCCGCGACGCCCGAGGAGTTCGCGAGCCGCCTGGACGAGGCGCTGCCGGCCCGCGATCCCGCGTTCCTCGCCGCCGTCGACGCGCTCGTGTCCTCCAGCTCCTGGGACGCGAGCTGGGCCCGGATGGCGCGGGTGGAGGCGCAGGCCCCGGCGCGGGCGGCGCAGCCGGAACCCCTGGCCAGCTGAGCGGCGCGACGGCCGATTGTACGCCGCGCAGCCACCTCACGGATCCCCCTGGGGTGACACAGAGCCGGATGCCTACGGTGAGGCCTCCGGATATCGATCGACAGGAGGATGGGAATGTATTTTCACAGGCAGGAGCTGCAGCACGCAGCCGTCCCCGACCGCCCGGACGCGGTCTACGCCCGCAAGCTCCAGGAGGTGCTCGGCGGGCAGTACGGGGAGATCTCGGTCGCCCTGCAGTACCAGTTCCAGGCATGGAACATGCACATCCCCGGCAAATGGCGGGACCTCGTGTTCGGCATCGGCGCGGAGGAGATGGGGCATGTGGAGATGCTCGCCACGATGATCGCGCAGCTGCTGGAGAAGGCGCCGCTGGGCATCACGGAGGACGCCGTCCAGGACGACCCGGCCGTCGCCGCGGTGGTGGGAGGGACCGATCTGCAGCAGGCGATCGTGGCCGGCGCCGGCGCCCGGGCGGTGGACAGTATGGGCAACCCGTGGATGGGCTCGTACATCACCGCGAGCGGGAACCTGCTGGCGGACTTCACGGCGAACGCGAACGCCGAGATGCAGGGACGGCTGCAGGCCGTGCGGCTCTATCACATGACCGACGACGAGGGCGTGCGGGATCTGCTCGGCTTCCTCATCGCACGGGACACGATGCACCAGAACCAGTGGCTCGCCGCGGTGGCCGAGCTGCAGGAGGAGGGCCTGGAGACGCTGCCCGTGCCGGGGAAGTTCCCTCAGCGCAAGGAGGACCGGAACGTGGACTACGAGTACATCAACTTCTCCGACGGTGCCCACGCCGCCGAAGGCTCGTGGGCCAGCGGCCCGACTCCGGACGGCAAGGGCGAGTTCAGCTACCGCGACGCGCCGGAGGCGGGCGTGCCCATGCCGGCGCCCACCCGCCCGGACTCGCGCTACTACGGCACGACCGATCTGCCCAACACCGTCGAGGAGATCGCGGCGATGGCGCAGGACGTCACCGGGCGCGAGTAGAGGCGAAGAGTCAGGCCCGAGGCGGGCCGGGGCGCGGACAGTCCGCTCCGGCCCGCCTCGTCGCTCACCGCCGGCGACGCGCGCGCGTGCGTGCCACGCCCGGGCGCCGGCCGTCCTCGAGGGGGCCGGCGAGCAGCCAGGAGACGATGAGCGCGGTCTGGGCCACACCGTCGACGAGGTACATCCTGCTGATGCGGCCCGGGATGCCGTAGACGGCGTCGATGGATGCGAGCACGCCGGCCGTGCCCATGCCCAGGCGGCGCGCGAGCGCGAGGCCGCGTGCATCCGGCGGGGCGCTCAGCTGCGTCGCGCCCGAGACGATGAGCAGGCCGGCCACCGTGCGTACGAGCCATCGGTCCGTCTTCGGGCCGAGCACCGCCTCGAAGCTGCGCATGCTCAGCAGCGGCCACAGCCCTCCGGCCAGGTTGAAGCCGCCGTGGAGGCGCTTGAGCGCCCTCGCCCGTGCGGGTCCTGCTCGATGCTCCGACATCTCGGCCTCCTGTCTGCGGCTGCCGCCTCTGCCCGAGGCGGGGCTCCAGCCTCAGTGCCGAGGGGGCGGGATCGCACGGGCTTGACAGCGGCGAGGAGGCGCACGGAGGCTGTCAAGCCCCCTCCGCCCCGGGGGCCCCGCTCCTAGCTTGGCCGCACGCACAGAACGGACAGAACGAGAGGAAGGCAGAGCAATGACCGTTGCACGTGACATCATGACTCCCGCTCCCCGCTGCGTCGGGGAGAACGAGACGCTCGTCGACGCGGCCCGGCTGATGGCGTCGCTGGACGTGGGCGCGCTGCCCATCTGCGGCGAGGACCAGCGGCTCAAGGGCATGCTGACCGACCGCGACATCGTCGTGAAGTGCCTCGCCCAGGGCGGGGACCCGTCCGCGACCACCGCGGGCTCCCTCGCCGAGGGCAAGCCCGTGACGATCGGAGCGGACGACGACGTGCGGGAGGCGCTGGAGACCATGAAGCAGCACCGGGTGCGGCGGCTCCCGGTGATCGACGGGCACGAGCTGGTCGGCATCATCAGCCAGGCGGACGTCGCACGCGCCCTCGAACCCGCCGAGGCCGGTGACACCGTGGCGCGCATCTCCGCCTGAGCGGAACGGAAGGCAGGAACGACATGGCCGAGAACGAGGGCGATCAGCAGCGCAGCGTCTCGGACGCCGTGGTCGCGCGACTGCGCGACTGGGGCGTCCAGCGGGTGTACGGGTACAGCGGAGACGGCATCAACGGCGTGATCGAGGCTCTGCGCCGAGCCGGGGAGCCCGCCTTCGTGCAGGCCCGGCACGAGGAGAACGCCGCCTTCATGGCCGTGGCCGAGGCGAAGTACGGCGGCGGCGCGGGCGTCGCGCTCGCCACCCAGGGGCCGGGCGCCGTGCACCTGCTCAACGGCCTCTACGACGCGAAGCTGGACAGCGTCCCCGTCGTGGCCATCGTCGGGCAGCAGCCGCGCAGCGTGCTGGGCTCCGGCTACCAGCAGGAGGTGGAGCTGCATGCGCTGTTCGCCGGCGTGGCGGAGTACTTCGTGCAGCTGTCCGCGCCGCAGCAGCTGCCGATGGCCCTGGACCGCGCCTTCCGCCACGCGCTGAGCCGCCGAGGCCCGGCGGTCGTCGCCTTCCCGCACGATCTGCAGTCCGAGCCGGAGCCGGAGCTTCCGCGTGCGCACGGCGTGGTCGCCACCGCGGCGGCCTTCGCGGCCCCCGTGGTGAGCGCCGACGATCGCTCGCTGCACGCTGCCGCCGCGCTGCTGTCGGAGGCGGAGCGGCCAGTGATCCTGGTGGGCCGCGGCGCGGCGCAGGCGCGGGAGGCGGTCGTCGCGACCGCCGAGGCTCTCGGAGCCGGCATCGTGACGAGCCTGCTGGGCAAGCCCTATGTGGACGAGGCGCATCCCCTCGCCGCGGGCACCATGGGCCATCTGGGCACCACCGCGAGCGCGGAGGTCATCCAGGACTGCGACGCGCTGCTGATCGTCGGCTCGAGCGACCCGTGGACGGAGTTCTACCCCGCGCCCGGTCAGGCCCGGGCGGTGCAGATCGACGTGGACCCGGGGGCGATCGGGGATCGCTACCCCGTGGAGGTGGGCGTCGCCTCTGCCGCGGAGCCTGCGCTGCGCTCACTTCTGGAGCTCCTGACGCCGCGGGACCGCTCGGCGTGGACGGAGCGGGTGCGCACGGCGGTCGCGCGCTGGCACGAGGTGCAGGCTGCGCGCGCCGCCGTGCCCGCGGAGCCGCTGAACCCCGAGGCCGTCGTGGCCGCGCTCAACGAGGCGCTGCCGCGGGACGCGTCGATCGCCCTGGACGTCGGCAGCGTCGTGTATTGGTACGCGCGGCAGCTGCGGGTGCCGGACGGCGTGCCGGTGCAGCTGTCCTCGACGCTGGCCAGCATGGGCGGCGGCGTGCCGTACGGACTGGCGGCGAAGCTGCGCGACCCCTCCCGGCCGGTGCTCGTGCTCGCCGGCGACGGCGGCATGCAGATGACCGGGATCGCCGAGCTCATCACCGTGGCCTCGCGCTGGCGGGACTGGGCCGACCCGCGCTTCGTCGTCGCCGTCTTCGACAACGGCGATCTGGCCGAGGTCAGCTGGGAGCAGCGCGAGATGGAGGGCTCGCCGCGCTTCCGGCAGAGCCAGGCGCTTCCGGCCTTCCCCTACGCCGACTACGCTCAGCTGCTCGGCTTGGACGGCGAGCTCGTGGAACGGCGCGAGGACCTGGCGGCCGCGTGGTCACGCGCCTTCTCCGCGGATCGTCCGCGCCTGCTGCAGCTGCGCACCGACCCGGCCGTCCCGATGCTGCCGCCCATGGCGGCGGCGGACAAGACCTCGTCCATGCGCACAGCGCTGGAGGCCGAGGCCGCGGAGGGCGGCGAGCTCGCGGCGCGCGCACTGCGCCTGCTCGAGGAGTACGCGCGGATCGAGCAGGGCTAGCGGGCGGGGCGGCCACGGACGGCGGCGCAGCGGCTGTCAATCCCCCTGCGCCGCAGGGAGCCTCGGCCTACTCTCGCCGCATGGGCGAAGGCGAAGTGCGAACCCGGTCGAACCGGGGTCAGTGGGAGAACAGCGTCGAGGGCGCCCCCGAGCTGTCCCGCAGCTACAGCAGCCGCGAGGAGGCCGTCGAGCAGGGCGCGGCGCTCGCGGCGCAGCTGGGCCGCGAGCATGTCGTCGAGGACGCGCCGCCCACCGGGGCCGTCACCGACCCGGACCCGGACGCGCCCGCCCCATGAGCCTCCCGCGGGCGCTGCGCGTCCTCCTGCCCGCGGGGCTCATCCTCGCCTGGCTCGCGGCGGCGGCCGTCGGCGGCCCGTACTTCGGGCGGGTCGACGAGGTGTCCTCGAACGACCCGACGGCCTATCTGCCCAGCGAGGCGGAGGCGACGCGCGTGCAGCAGCGCCTGGGCGACTTCCTCGGCGAGGACGCCATCCCCGCGGTCGTGCTCGCCGTGAGCGACGGGGAGCTGAGCGCCGCCCACCGCGCCGCGCTGAGCGAGCTTCCGCAGCAGCTGCAGGCGACGCCGGGGACGGCGGGCGAGGCGAGCCCGCCCATCCTGTCCGAGGACGGCAGGGCGGCGCAGAACTTCGTGCCGATCGATGCGAACGCTCCGGTCGGCGAGGTGATCCAGGCGCTGCGCGAACGGCTCGCCGCCCTCGCACCCGCTGGCCTCGCCCTCTTCGTGACCGGCCCGGCCGGCTTCACCGGCGATCTCGTGCAGGCCTTCGCCGGCATCGACGGGCTTCTGCTGCTCGTCGCCGTGCTCGCGGTGCTCGTCATCCTGATCGTCGTCTACCGTTCGCCGCTGCTGCCCGTCATCGTGCTGCTGACCAGCACCTTCGCGCTGTGCGCGGCCCTGCTCACCGTCTGGTGGATCGCCAAGGCGGGAGTGCTGCCCCTGAGCGGTCAGACCCAGGGCATCCTGTTCATCCTCGTGATCGGCGCAGCTACCGACTACTCCCTCCTGTACGTGTCGCGCTACCGGGAGGCCCTGCGCAGCCACGCCAGCCGTTGGGACGCGACCGTCGCGGCGCTGCGCGGCTCGCTGGAGCCGATCCTCGCCTCCGGCGGCACGGTCATCGTGGGCCTGCTCATGCTCCTGCTCAGCGAGCTGCAGTCCAATCGCGCGCTCGGACCGATCGCGGCGATCGGCATCGTGTTCGCGATGGCCGCAGCGTTCACGCTGCTTCCCTCGCTGCTGCTGCTGTTCGGCCGCGCGGCGTTCTGGCCCCTGCGGCCGCGCCTGGAGCACGGCGCCGAGGCGGACGGCTCAGGGCAGGCGGACCGCTCCAGGGCGGCGGACGTCTCCGCCGTGCCGCGAGGACTCTGGGCCCGGGTGCCGTCCTTCGTGGCGCGCCATGCGCGGCCGGTCTGGATCGTGCTGTCTCTCGCCCTCCTGGCCGGCAGCGCCGGGCTGCTCCAGCTGCGCGCCGAGGGCGTCCCGGCCAGCGACCTCGTGCTGGGCAGCTCCGAGGCGCGCACCGGGCAGCAGCAGCTCGGCGAGCACTTCCCCGGCGGGTCGGGGAGCCCGGTCTCCGTCATCGTAGGCGAGGACCGCCTGCAGGCCACAGCGCGCGCCATGCTCGCCGATCCCGGCATCGACGCGGTGACCGTCGCCAGCGCGGACTCCCCCAGCGGCACCGCACCGGTCACCGCGGACGGCGTGCAGCCTGTCATCCCCGGCATGCCGGCCCCCGCGCCGACGGTGGTCGACGGCGATGTGCTGCTGCAGGGCACCCTCGGCTCCGCCGCCGACTCCGCCGCCGCGCAGGACAGCGTCCGGGCGCTGCGCGCACAGCTCGGCCAGGGCGCGCTCGTCGGCGGGACCACCGCCACGGTCATCGACTCGGATGCCGCCTCCATCCGGGACCGCACCCTGATCATCCCGCTCGTGCTGCTCGTGATCCTCGTGATCCTCATGCTGCTGCTGCGCTCGGTCGTCGCACCGCTGCTGCTCGTGCTGACCGTCGTCCTGTCCTTCGGGGCGACCATGGGCGTGTCCGCACTGGTGTTCAACGACGTGCTCCGGCTTCCCGGTGCGGACCCGGCCGTGCCGCTGTTCGGATTCGTCTTCCTCGTCGCCCTCGGGATCGACTACAACATCTTCCTGATGACGCGCGTGCGCGAGGAGGCTCTGCGCCTCGGTGCACGCCGCGGCATGTCCCGTGGACTGTCCGTCACCGGGAGCGTGATCACCTCCGCGGGCGTCGTCCTCGCAGCGACGTTCGCAGCGCTCGCGGTGATCCCGGTGCTGTTCCTGCTGCAGCTCGCCTTCATCGTGGCCTTCGGCGTGCTGGTGGACACGATCCTCGTGCGCTCCCTGCTCGTGCCCGCGCTCGGCCAGGAGCTCGGGCGCGCGATGTGGTGGCCTTCGCGCCGGATCTCCCCCTGAGTCAGCCCAGCCCAGCCAGCCCCGCTCAGCTCAGCTCGCGCGCCTTGCGCTCGAACACGCGCCGTTCCCGCTCGTTGCCGCTGAGCCGAGCCGCCCGTTCGAGCTCCTCGCGCGCCTCGTCGAGGCGGCCCAGCCGGACCAGCAGCTCGGCGCGCACCCCCGGCAGCTGCGCGTAGGCGGCCAGCGCCCGGTCGGCCGCGAGCGCGTCCACGATCCGGAGCGCAGTCGCCGGCCCCTCCGCCATCGCAACCGCCACCGCCCGGTTCAGCTCCACCACCGGCGAGGGGGCGATCCGGCTCAGAGCCTCGTACAGCAGCACGATGCGCTGCCAGTCGGTCGCCTCCACGGAAGGCGCGAGAGCATGGCACTGGGCTATCGCGGCCTGCAGAGCATAGGGGCCCCGCCCCGCTGCGAGCCCGTCGGCACGGGCGAGCGCCTCCTCGCCCAGGGCGATGAGCGCACGGTCCCAGCGTGCGCGGTCCTGATCGGCCAGCAGCACCGGGTCTCGGTTCCGGTCGAGCCGGGCGGGGAAGCGTGCCGCGGTGAGCGCCATCAGGGCGACGAGCCCATGCACCTCGGGCTCGCGCGGCAGCAACCCGGCAAGGACCCGCGCCAGGCGCAGAGCTTCCGTGCTCAGCTCCGTGCGCATCCACTCGGGCCCGCTGCTCGCGGCGTGTCCCTCGTTGAAGATGAGGTACAGCACGCTGAGCACCGCGGAGAGTCGGGCGGGATACTCCTGCGGCGGCGGCAGCTCGAAGCGCACCGCCGCCGCCGCGAGCGTCTTCTTCGCGCGGACGATCCGCTGCTGGACGGTGGCCACCGGCACGAGGAACGCTCGGGCGATCTCGGCGCTGCTGAGCCCGCCGACGGTGCGCAGCGTCAGGGCGACGCTCGCCTCTCGGGCGAGCACCGGGTGGCAGGCGATGAAGACGAGCCGCAGCACGTCGTCGGCCACGGCGTCCGGCTCGGCGAGCTCCTCCTGCGCGGCCGCCGGCTCAGCCAGCAGGGCGTAGCGCTCGCTCTCGCGCCCCTGGCGGCGCCACAGGTCGATCGCGCGGCGCTTGCCCACGGTGACCAGCCATGCCCCCGGGTTGACCGGCACGCCGCTGGCCGGCCACGCCGCGAGCGCCTCGCCGAGGGCCTCTTGAGCGAGGTCCTCGGCGAGGGCGAAATCGCCGGTGTAGCGGGCGAGGGTCGCCACGATGCGAGCGGACTCGATCCGCCAGACCGCCTCGACCGCGCGGCGGGCGTCGGTCACTGCTCGGCGTGCTCGCGCCATTCAGCCTGCTTCTGGATCCACTCGTTGTCGGCCGGGAAGTCCTCCGGACCGGTGACGCGCCGGATCTCCAGCTTGTTGCCCGGCGTCAGCGGGGCGCGCTTGGCCCACTCCACGGCCTCCTCGATCGTGGGGACCTCGAGCGTCCAGAAGCCGTTGAACAGCTCCTTCGTCTCCCCGTAGGGCCCGTCGGTGACCACCGGGGGCGTCTCGGAGAAGTCCACCACCACCCCCGGCTCCGGTGCGAGGCCGTCCCCGGCGACGAGGACGCCCGCGTTCCTGAGCGACTCGTTGTACCGGCCCATCGCCTCGATGACCTGCTCGAAGGGGATCTGCTCGTAGGCGGCGACCGCCTCGTCCGTCGCGCGCATGATCAGCATGTACCTGGCCATTTCCTGCTCCTTTCTGTTCCGGCCCGCTCTCCAGGGCCGCTCACCATTGCGTCGAACGGGACGGCGCCGGATCGACAACTCCCGAGGATCGAGCGTAGATCCGGCGTTCCCGGGCAGGCGAGGTCCCTCCGGCCGGGCCGGTCGGGGGGCGCCGCGCTCAGGGCCGGCGCCTGCGCGCGATGCGGGCCGACAGGAGCAGCACCGCGCCGAACAGCAGCGCGATCAGAGCTCCCAGGAGCCATCCGCGCAGGTCGGCGCCCGTAGTCACCAGACCCGGATGCGGGTAGCTCCCCGGATCGCGGTTGGTCACCGTGCAGCTGGCGTGATCCCCGAGCCCCAGGCTGATCGTCGTGCCGTTCAGGGTCCCGCCCGCGCAGCTCCAGCCGTCGGAGACGTACCCCGCGACCTGCTGACCGGGCAGGGCTGTCTCGGAGAGCGTGTAGCTGCCCGGGCGCACCACGGCCGAGGTGACCAGCGGATCGCCGCTGGTGCCCGCGATCGGCGTCGGCCCGTCGGCGCTCAGCATCCACGCGGCGGGGCTCGCGGCGCCGAGCACCCTCTTGACGAGGGTGAGCGTCGGCGGGTCGAAGGTGTTCGTGATCGTGCAGCTGACCTGCGCCCCCGTCGCGACGGTGACGGTGTCCCCGTCCAGCGCGCCGCCGGTGCAGCTCCACGAGCCCGGCGCGTACTCGTCCAGCGCGGCGGAGGAGGCGCTCGGGGACTCCGAGAGCGTGTAGCTGCCAGCGAGCACGGAGGCGCCGGTCACTGCCGTCTCGCCGCTCGTGCCGCTCACAGGCGTGGGGCCGTCGGCGGAGAGCGTCCAATCCCCGGGCGCGGCCGTGCCGCCCTCCACGTGCTTCACGAGCGTGAGCGTGCCGCCGCTCCAGGTGTTCGTGATCGTGCAGTGCACGTCGAGATCCCCGGGCTCCAGGGCGATGGTCGCGGAGCCGTCCGTCGCCGGCACGGCGGCGTTCGTCCCGTCGCATGACCATCCCGAGCTCGTGTATCCCGTCGTCGGCACGGACGGGTCGGTGGGGCTCTCCGTGAGACGGTAGCTGCCCGCGCCCACGGCGACGCCGGTGATCGCCGGATCGCCCGTGCGGCCGATGCCGCTGACCGTACCGTTGTCGTTGGCGAAGGTGAGCGTCCAGTCTGCGGTCGAGGCCAGCGGCCCGCCCTGCACCACCTTCGTCAGCGTGAGGTGCGGCGGCCGGAAAAGGTTGGCGAGGGTGCAGCTCACGGAGGAGCCCGGCTCCAGATGCACGGACCCCGTCCCGGGAGCGCCGGGCGTCAGCGCGCCGGCAGGCTCGCACTGCCACTGCGCCGGCCGGTAGTCGGGGTCGACGGCGGTGTTCGCCGCCTCGCTGAGCGAGTAATCGCCCGCCGGCAGGAAGGCGCTGCCACCGCCGGGCACGTGCATCTCGCCGCCGGCTCCCACGGCGGAGAGCGTCCAGTCCTCCGGCGCGCCGGGAGTGCCCGGCACGAGCCCGCCGTCCTCCACCTGCTTGCCCAGAGTGAGCTGCGCCCCCGCGAAGGTGTTCGTGATCGTGCAGCTCACCTCCGCATCGCTCGGCGCGAGCAGGATCGTCGCCACCCCGTTCACGGTCGCGCTGGGGCTGCCGGCCGCGCCGGTGCAGGACCAGGAGCCGGAGGCGTAGCCGGGGTCCGGTGTCTCGGCGAGGGTGACCAGACCGCTGCCCACGGCCGCGCCGGTGACGGCCGCATCGCCCGTCACGCCGCTTCCGCTGCGGCCCGTGGCCGGGTTGTCGAAGGACAGCGGCCAGTCGCTCGGCGCCGGCCGCGGTCCGCCGCCGACCACCTGCTTCGTGAGGGTGAGGTGCGGCGGCAGGAAGGAGTTCGTCAGCGTGCAGGCGACGTCGGCCCCCGCTCCGGGCTCGAGCGCCAGCGTGGCCGAGCCGCTGCCCGCGGGCCCGGGCACGAGGCTCACCCCAGGAGCGCTCGTGCAGCTCCACGCCCCGGGGCGGTAGTCCGGGTCGATCGTCGCTCCGGGGCTGGGCGACTCGCTCAGCGCGTACTGCCCGGGCGCCAGGAACGCGGCCCCGCTGCCCGCCGCGTGCAGCTCGCCGGCAGGGCCGACCGCCGAGAGCGTCCAGTCGGTCGGCGCGTTCGGAGCGTCCGGCGGCACGCTGCCGTCGTCCACCTGCTTGCTCAGGGCGAGCCGCGAGCCCGTCCAGCTGTTCGTGATCGTGCAGGTGACCAGGGAGTCGGCATCGGCGTCCAGGGCGAGCGTCGCGGTGTCGGGGCTCGCGCCCGGGGTCAGCGCCCCGCCGTCGCAGCTCCACCCCGCCGTCGTGTAGCCGGCCGTCGAGACGCTCGGATCGCTCGGCGCCTCGGACAGGGTGAACACGCCCTCGCCCACGGCGTGATCCACGAGCAACGGGCTGTCGGCGGGGGCGGTGAGGTCCACCCCGTGCGCGCCCCCGCTGAGGCTGAGCGTCCAGTCGGCCAGCGCCAGGGGGCCGCCGCCGGTCAGCTGCTTGACGAGGGTGACGTGCGGGGGCCGGAACTGGTTGACCAAGGTGCAGACGACGTCGGCGTTCGCGCCCGGGTCGATGGCGAGCTGGGCGGTGCCGCTGCCCAGCGCGCCGGTCGTGAGGGCGACGCCGGCAGCCGTGGTGCACGCCCAGTCGGCGGGGCGGTACTCCGGGTCGGCGCTGCCGGTCAGCGTCTCGGCCAGGCCGTAGCTGCCCGGCAGCACGAAGCGGCCGCTCACGTCGCTCGTGCCGCTCACGCCGGACAGCGCGGTCGGGCCTGACGCGCTCAGCGTCCAGTCGCCCGGATCGCCCGGATCGGCCGGGGTCTCGCCTCCGTCGTCGACCTCCTTCACGAGCGTGAGGGTGCTGCCGGTCCAGCTGTTCTGGATCGTGCACACCACGTCGAGGTCGTCGGCGGCCAGCTGCAGCTCGGCGGTCCCGTCGCCGTGGTCGGACACGGTGCCGCCGGTGCAGCTCCAGGCCCCGGGGGCGTAGCCCGCGGCGAAGGCAGGGTCGCTCGCCGTCTCGGACAGCGCGAAGGTGCCCGAGCCCACAGCCACCCCGGTGATCGCGGCGTCGCCCGTGACGCCCGAGCCGGAGCTCGGCCCGGCGAAGGCGAGGGTCCAGTCCGCGCCGTCGGCCAGGGGCCCTCCGCCCACGACGGCCTTGCGGAGGGTGAGATGCGGGGGGCGGTACAGGTTCACCAGCGTGCAGGTGACGTCCGCTCCCGCTCCGGGCTGGATGCTCAGCGCTCCCTCTCCGGGCGAGCCGGGGGCGAAGGTGAAGCCCGTTCCCGTGCAGACCCATTCGCCGGGCCGGTAGTCGGGGTCGATCGGTCCCGCGGTGAGGGACTCGGAGAGGGCGTAGTCGCCCGGCGGCACCGGCTGGCTGACGATGGCGGCGCTTCCGCCCGGTCCCTCGACCGTCGCGGGTCCGACCGCGTGCAGCGTCCAGTCCGCCGGCGTGCCGCCGCCGCCCGGCGTCAGCTGCCCGTCGTCGACCTCCTTGACCAGGGTGAGGGTGCCGCCCGTCCAGTCGTTCGTGACCGTGCAGCTGGCGTTCTGCCCCGGCGAAAGCGTGAGCTCCGATCCGGAGAGGGTGCCCGCGGTGCAGGACCAGGCGCCCTGCTCGTACCCGGCGGTGCGAGCTGCGGCGCCGGGAGCGGGCGCCTCGCTGAGCTCGTAGACGCCCGCGTCGACGCTCGCCCCGGTGACCGCCGGGTCGCCGGTGACACCGGAGATCGGCGCGCCCGGACCGTCCGCGGTCAGCGTCCAGTCCGCGGCCGTGGCCGGCCCGCCGCCCGCGACGGTCTTGGCGAGGGTGAGGGTGGGACGGACGACGGTGTTCGTCGCGGTGCACACCATGTCCTCGCCCGCGTCCAGGGTGGCCACCTCTTGGGCGTCATCCCAGGCGCCTCCGGTGCAGTCCCAGTCGACGTCGTAGCCGGACGGCCCGTCCTCGCTGAAGACGTACTCCCCCGCGGGCAACGGCACATCCGTCACGGCCGGGTCGCTGCTGGGCCCGGAGATCGCCGCGTCGCCCGGCCCGCGGGCCTTCAGGGTGAAGTCGGCGACGGTCGCCGTGCCGCCGCCGGTGTTGTCCAGCGCCTTGCGGAGGGTGAGCTGGGGCGCGAGAGCGGTGTTCGTGGCCGTGCAGGTGACGACAGTCGAGGAGGCGACGGTGATGAGGTCGTCGTCGGGATCGGGGCCGGCGTCCCCGACGCAGTGGAAGAACGGCCCGGCATAGCCTGCGGGGCCGCCCGCCTCTTCGACGAGACGGTAGGTGCCGGGCGCGATCTGCTGGTTCTCGATCCCTGCAGCTCCGCCGGCGCCGTTCCCGGTGAGCACCGGCGGGACGGGCGGATCGATCGGGCTGCCGTCCGGGTTCACCGGCTGGATGGCGAGGTTCCACTCATCGGGTGTGTGGGCGCCGTAGGCGCCGTTCTCGACCTGCTTGGTGAAGGTGATCGCGGCTCCGGTCCAGACGTTCCGCACGATGCAGGTGACCTGGAGGCCCTCTGCGATGTCGACCTCGTTGGCCCCGGCGCCCGTGAGCGGAAGGGACGCGCCGGAGGAGTCGGTGCAGCTCCACCCGGCGGAGGCGTAACGGGCGAAGTCCCCGTTCGGGTCGGGACCCAGGGGCTGCTCGGTCAGGGTGTAGTGCCCGGGGACGATGATCGCGTAGGTCACCGTGGACAGCCCGGTGCGCCCCGAGATCGTGGTGGGCCCTGCAGCGCGCAGACCCCACGAGGTCGCGCTGTACGGGCCGCCACCGGTGTTGTCCACCTGCTTGACCAGCGTCAGCTGGGTGAGCGTGCTCTCCCGGGTGTTGGTGATCGTGCAGCTCACATCCGCCCCCGGGGCGACGGTGACCGCGTAGCCGGGCGAGCCGCCGTTGCAGACGTAGCCGTCGGTGAGGTAGCCGCTGGGCCCCGACTCCGAGAGCGTGTAGTCGCCCGCGGGGACGGGAACGGAGGTCACCGACGCGTCCCCGGTCGCGCCCTGCACGACGGTCCCGCTGGCGCTGCCTGTGCCGGTGGCGGTGAGGGTCCAGTCCGTGCGGGGCTGCGTGCTGTCCACGACCTGCTTCACCAGGGTGAGCGTGCCGCCCGCGAAGGTGTTCGTGATGGTGCAGGTCACGTCGGCGCTGGGCCCGAGGTTGAGGACGGTGCCGGTGAAGCTGTCGATCGTGCCGGAGGCGGCGACGCAGCTCCACCCGGAGCTGGTGTACCCGGCGGGGCCGCTCTCGGCGAGCGTGTAGTCCGCGTTGGCGTCGACGGTCACATGCGAGACCTGCGGCGAGCCGCTCGTGCCGCTCACGACGGCGCCGCCGCCGGAAGGCGTGGCCGAGAGCGTCCAGCTCGACGCCGGTGCGGCCGGACCGGTGGGCGAGACCACCTGCTTGACGAGAGTGAGCTGCGGCAGCGAGGAGGTGTTCGTGATGGTGCAGGTGATCGCACGATCGATGTCCACCGTGATGTTGCCCGACGCGTCGACGGCGAGCGTCCCGGTGTTGCCGAGGTGGTCTGTCCAGGTGCAGCTCCACGCGCTCGCGGTATAGCCCTGCGCCGCGCCGGGGCCGGACTCGCTGAGCTGGTAGTTGCCGATCCGCACGGGCTGGTTCGTCACCGCGGCGGTGTTCGCCGTCCCGTTGATGTTCGTCGGACCCTGGGCGCGCAAGGTCCACATGGACGCCGGCGCGGAGCCGCCGACCACGTTCTTGCGCAGCGTGAGGGTGGGCTGGACGGCGACGTTCGTCACTGTGCAGGTGAGGTTCTGCCCGTCGGCCAGCGTGATGGTCGGGCTGGGCGAGGTGTAGACGGTGCCGGCGCAGTTCCAGTCGCGGAAGGCGTAGCCCGGCGGCGTGCGAGCGGTGTCCAGCTCGGAGATCGTGTAGGTGCCCGAGGGGATCACGCGCGTCTGGAAGCCGTTCAGGCCGTTGGCCACGATGGTGTCCCCAGTCGCGGTGTTCACGGCCTGCACGTCCCACTTGGAGCGGTCGCCCTCGCTGGCGCCCGTGGCGAGGTTCTCGATCGCCTTGTACAGCGACAGGGTGGCGGTGCCCGCCGCCTCCGCGGGTGCGGGAACGCTGCCCACGGCCAGGCCGGCAGCCGCGACCGCGCTGATGCAGAGCACGGCCAGCGCTCGACCTAATCGGCTCGACACCGTCACCTCCGACCGCTCGCGCGCTCCCTGACCGCAGCAGCACAGGCCCGAGGGCGAGGACCGTGCCCCGCCGAGAGGTCACGCCTCAACGGTTTTGGAACCCTGGTGCGCACGACCTTACTGCCGGGCGCGCCCGCGCACCAGACCCACGGACGGACCGGGGATCGGCCCTGCGCCGGCAGCTCTGGAGGGCCCACGTTCGCCCCCTGCTCACCCTCGCTCAGGGGCGGGCGCGGGAGCCCGGTGCACGTCGAGGATGGTGACGTCCACGCCGGCGAGGACGAGTCCGGGCACGGCGCTCAGGCGGCGCGCGATCGCGGCACGAAGCTGCTCGGCGAGCTCGAGGATGTTCGGACCCCAGCTCACGCTCGCCTCCACGGAGACGGTCACGGCCTCGCCGGTGACCGCCACGGGCTCGCCGGGGGCGATCGTCGAAGAAGCCGGGGTCGCGCGATCGCGGCGAAGCCGGCACCGCCCCACCACGACGCCGTCGACCTCCGCCTCAGCGGCCCGTACGAGGGCGCGGATCTCGTCCTCGGCCGCGGCGGATACGGGCTCGCCCGGTCGGGCGGCGGCAGGCCCGGCTCCGAGCGCGGCATCGAGGACGCGCGCGACCCATCCGCCACCCGGCGGGGACGCGTCACGGACCTCCAGCTCCAGCTGCTCGCGCCCGAGCCGGCCCAGCCGTTCCATCTCCGCCAGCGCAGCGCGGCAGGCGGGCGACCCGTCGATGGAGGGATCCGCCGGCTGGCGGCCCGCGTCGAGGTAGGCGCTGAGCTCCTCCAGGGTGTGACCGGCGAGGCCCTGCTCCTGCGGGGGCGGCCCGGCCGAGAGCTGCGCGTCGCGGCTCGGCCCGGCGGGGCTCTGCTGGCCCGCCGGCTCCGCGCCGCCCGCAGGAGGCAGCGACGGCACCGAGCGCTCGTCGTCCCTCATCGCCATGCCGCCATTCGTACCATGAGGTACCGTCGCGCCCGTGCCAGCAGGCCGCGGACCGTCGTCGCCGGCACCGCGAGCTCTGCGGCGATCTCCTCGTAGCTGTAGCCGGCCAGCTCGCGCAGCACCCAGCTCTGGCGTTGCGCCGCCGGAAGCTCCCCGAGCGCGCTGCAGAGCTCCTCCGCCTCCGAGCGGGCCTCCACGACATCCGCGGGCGGCTCGACCTCGGGGATGGACGGCTCCTGCTCCTCGATGTCGACGTGGGGGTGCCTGCCGCGCACCCGGTCGATCGCCTTGTGGCTGACGATCCGCATCAGCCAGCTCCTGACCCGTCCCAGGTCGGCCAGCTCCGGCAGCCGCTGCCAGGCGACGATGAAGGCGTCCTGCACGACGTCGTCCACCTCGTCCGTGGAGCCGAGGATCCGGTGGGCGTAGCTGCGCATGAGGGGGGCGTGGCGCACGACGAGGACGCGGAAGGCCGCGGGATCGCCGTCCGCGGCGCGCCCGGCGACGATCCGGTCGTCAGCGCCGCTCAGACGCTCGTCATCGCGAATGGACATCCCCGCCTCCCTGCGCGCTATGTACCCGGAATCTCCCGGATGACACGGGCGAAGACGAGGACACGGCCGCGGACATGGCCGACGACGAGCGCCGGGAGTCCTCCGACGGGGCACCGGGCGCACATGCCGGTCATGGGACACGGGAGGCGGAGGCGGGCAGCGGGCGGGCGGACTCGGCGCGTGCCGCTCCGGAGAGCGCGGTCCGGATGCCCGCGTTGACGTGGACCAGCACGGGCACCCGGCGCCCCAGGAGCCGATCCCATTCCGCGAGCGCTCGCTCCAGCTGCGAGACGGCCCGGGCGGGGTCGGCGCCACGACGCGGCGTCACGGTCAGCCTCAGCGCGGGCTGCCCTCTGACCCGGTACGCGGCCACGTCCACATCGGTCACGGTCGGCATGCCGCGCAACGCCTCCTGCAGGAATCCGCGTGCCAGCTGCACGTCGACGGCGAGGGTGCCCCGCGTGCCCTCCGCGGGAACCGGAAGCCCGGACACCACCTCGTCCGTCCGCCCGCGCCCCTGCCGCGCGATGAACGCGATGAGCACGGCGATGAGGATCGCGGCGGCCACCGGGACCGCCAGCAGCAGCCAGGAGGTCTGCGCGCCGAGGATCTCCACGTCCTCGCTCTGCGCGCGGTCCGTCGCGCCCTGGACGCCGGCGAGCGCGGCCGGCCACCACGCGGCCGCGGCGGGCAGCAGCGCCATGGCGATCACGCCGAGCCCCGCGGCGAGCAGAACCGCGCCGACGACGATGAGAAAGGCGCGGTTGAGCGCCCGGTTCGTGCTGTTCACGATCCCACCCGTCCCTCATCGGCGACGACGACCCGCGCCGGCCGGGCGAGCCCGTACGCCGGCGCGTTGCGCCCGAGCGCCTCGCGGACCGCATCCGTGTCCAGGTCGCTCCCGCTGGTCGGGACGATCCGCGCGCTGGCCCGCCGACGGTCGACGATCACCCTCACCTGCCCGCGCTCGACGCCGGCGACCGAGGCCGCCTCGGCGGCGAGGGCGTTCGCGATGACGGCGTCGTCCGCGACGACCGCGGCGCGCTCACTGGGCAGGGCGCGGCGGCGCCTGCGGCCCGGCGTGGCGCCGATGAGGACGAGCAGGATGCCCAGGATCGCGGCGAGGACGCCGCCGGCCAGCACGGAGGCGGGAGGCGCGGAGCCCGCCAGCTGGGCGAGCGCGGCCCGCAGGCCGTCCGGCACGCCGGAGACGAGCGGCGAGCGCAGCGCGAGCAGCACGCACAGGGCGCCCAGCGCCGCGAGCAGGAGGATGAGGATCACGGCGACGGTGATCGCGGCGCCGGCGCGCGAGGAGTGCAGCTCTCGGCGCAGCACGCGGCGCTGCACGGCCTCGGCCTGTTCGAGGCTCATCTGACCCTCCTGCGCTGCTGCTGCAAGCCGGAGACGCGCACATGCACCCGCTCCACGGACCTGCCGGCGAGGCTGTCCAAGCGGGAGGACACGGCGTCCGCGATGGCGGCGGCCCTTTCCACGATCGTTCCCGAGGTCCCGACCCCGAGCGACACGGGCGTGGTGATGCTCACGGTGAGCCGCCCGCCGGCGTCGCCCAGCCGCGCCTGCACGGTCTGGGGCGGGACGTCGGCCGACTCGGCCGCGGCCGCCGTGGCGATCCGCTGCAGAGCACGCGATCGGATGGAGGTGCGCCCGGCCGGCAGCACGGGCGCGCCCGCTGCCGCGGCGCTCATGACGAGGAGCGCTTCCCGCGGAAGGCGTCGCCCAGGGTGCGCACGTCGAGCTTGCCGTCCAGGATCCGGCCGATGGCCGCGCCGATCGCCATCGCCACGAGCACGAACACGAAGGCCCAGAAGCCGACCACCACCCAGGTCAGCGCGAGCAGAGCCCCCACGGCCATCCCCACGACGGTGCGGGTCATTGGACTCGCGCCCCCTGACCCTGATCGGCGCCCTCGTCGTCGGACGGGATGTGCACGTCGTTGACGGTGACGTTCACCTCGGCGACGTCCATGCCCACGAGCTCGTCCATCGCCTTGTACACGGCTGCGCGGACGTCGCCGGCGACCTTCTGCAGCGAGACGGGGTACTCGGCGACGATGGTGACGTCCACGGCGACCTGGGTCTCGCCGACCTCGACCAGGACGCCCTGGCCCAGGTCGGAGGCGTTCAGCGCGTCGCGGATCGCCCCGATCGCTCGGGCGGTGTTGCCGCCGAGAGCGTAGACGCCGGGCACGTCCCGCGCGGCGATCCCGGCGATCTTCGCCACGACGCTGTCCACGATGGTGGTCTTGCCGGTCTCCGCTCCGGAGACGGGCGTGATGTTCGACATCGATCTCTCCTTCGGTCCCTGGCGGCGCGCGCCCTCTGCGAGCGCCACGAGCGGCGGTCACCTCTAACTCGTGCCGAGGGCGCCGAACGTCACAAAGTCGTGGCGAGCCGGCCGGAGAGCCGGGAATACGGCGAGGGGTGGCACCCCGGAATGCTCCGGTGGTGCCACCCCTCGTGGCCGCTCGTCGATCCGGGCTGTGCCCGGGCGATCAGGACTCGATCGGCTCCAGCTGGGCGAGGATCTGGTCGCGCTCAGCCTCGAACTGCGGCGGCAGCATGAAGTGCGTGCCCAGCTCCTCGGGCGACTCGTCGCAGTCCCAGCCGCCCTCGTTGTGAGTGACCGCGAGCTCGAAGAGCGCGCCTCCGGGCATGCGCACGTAGTGCGACTTGAAGTAGGTGCGGTCCTTGAGCTCGGAGATGTCGGTGTACCCGGCACCCTCGATGTCGAACTTCACCTGGGCCTGGTTGTTCAGCGTCTTGAGGTTCCACGCGAAGTGGTGGTACGCCCCCGCGCCGTAGCGCCAGGTGCCCTGCGGGTCGGTGCGGTTCCCGGTCAGCTCGACGAAGTTGCCGTAGTGCGCCTGCCCGATCTGGAAGCGGGCACGGTCGCCCTCCTCCTCGATGCCCTCCTGGGCGAAGAACACCTGCCGGGAGAAGTCGACGGAGGGATCCTGGTCGTACACGTGGATGCCGACGCCGTGGATGCCGTGGATCGCGTACTCCGCGGGCACGCCGTTGCCGGTGTAGCCCACGCGCGGGTCGCCCTCGTTCTCCACGAGCACGTACTCGATGCCGCAGGGGTGGGTGAAGTTCAGCCGGCGCTGGTTGAAGACGTCCGCCGTGGTGTTCTCGACGCCGTGCTCCGTGAGCCGCTTGGACCAGAAGTCCAGCGAGCCGCTGGGGATGGACAGCAGCACCTCGCGGGCCTGGTTCGTGCCGCGCTTGCCGAAGAGGTTCCACTGCGCCCAGGGGAAGGTCGTGATCACGGACGAGGGGTCGCCGTTCGCGTTCGAGTAGTACAGGTGGTACACGGGGGTGGAGCCGTCGTACAGCACCGTCTTCTTGATGAAGCGAAGGCCGAGAACGCGGGTGTGGAAGTCCACGTCCTCCTGGGCGTGGCCGACGGAAAGGGTCACGTGGTGCGACCCGGCGACGAATGCCATGACAAATCTCCCTCGATTTGATGACGCCGAATAGCGCCGTCGCGATCGTATGACAAAGCAGCGGCAGGAGCAAGAATGTCGGACCAAACGTGTCGCTCCGCCGCCGTGGGCCCTAGCATGACTAACCGTGGCGCTGAACACCCTCACGGATGAGAGCCCGCCGCTCGCGCAGCGGCCGGCCTCCCCCTCCGCGCGCGAGCAGGCGCTCGCGACGCTGACCCGGGAGATTCTCAACCACCGCATGCTGCCCGGTCAACGCCTCGTCGAACGCGACCTCATGGAGCAGCTCGGCGTGTCCCGGACGACCGTGAGGGAGACCATCCGGGTGCTGGCCAGCCAAGGGCTCGTGACCGTGCATCCGGGCCGCGGGGCAGCCGTGGCCAGCTCCTCCCGATCCGACGCCGTCGACCTCTACGAGGTGCGCGGGCTGCTGGAGCCGATGGTGGTCGAGCGCTTCATCGCGCAGGCGTCGCTGTCCCAGCAGGACCGCCTCACGGTCGCGGTGCTCGAGCTCGGCGAGATCGCCGACGCCTCCCAGGACTCGCAGCAGATCCTCGCGGCACGCGACGCCTTCTACGCGGCCCTGTTCGAAGGGGCGCACAGCCCGGCCCTGCAACGCCTCGTGGAGACGGTGCAGGCCCGGGTGCGGGTGCTGTGCGCCAGCGCCCTGTCCGAGGAGGGGCGCTCGAAGGCCGCGGCCGCGGAGCTGCGGGAGGTCGTCAACGCCATCCGGCGGCGGGACACCGCGCAGGCCACCACGCTGATGCGCGAGCACATCCGCATGGCCTCGGCGGCGACCCTGCGCACGCTGCCGCCGGAGTGACGGCCGGTCCGCGCTCGTGACGCTCAGCCCTGCGGCGCCCGCACGTCGATGAGCCAGGTGACGCCGAAGCGGTCCGTGAGCATGCCGAAGCCCGGCGTCCGATGTCGTCCGATGACGAGATCGTCGTCGGTCACCGAATCCGAACCGCCCGGACCACATCCTCCGGTCTCAGCTCGCGCATCGGCAACTCACGATAGGGCTCGGCCCGCGCGGTGAAGCTCTCATCCAGCTCGTTCCACCGCGCTTCCCATTCCTCGTCGCTCTCGCCCGGGAATTCGGGCACATGCAGCGAGCGGTTCAACACGGTGTGCCAGTCGAGGAACTCGCTGAGGAGCACCCGCTTCCGTTCGACGCGGACCGTCATCAACACGCTGCCGCGTGCCTGCTTCGCCACGGCCAGGAGTTGCTTTCGCGTTGCCGTGGGCCACAGCCAGAGCAGGCCTGCGGACGGCGCTCCCGGCAGCCGACGAGCCATCTGGCGGAGCATCCACGCATAGGCCTCCTGGAACTCGGGCCAGCCCAGCATGGAGTCGCCGACGAGCACCCCGTCGTTCGCCAATGTCTCGTACGCATCCCGGCTCTGGATCGTGTACATCGTCAGCACCTCTCCGTGAGGGGCCGACTCGACGCGCAGGGGCGGGGCCAGGAACCATGGGCGCGAGGGCAGCTCCTGATAGCCGCCGAGCCGCGTCGCCACGTCTCTGCGCGGGCTCGTCTCCATAGGGCCGATGATGCAGCGCACCGCCGACATGCTGCTCGGACGGCGGGCGCCGATCGGCCGCGGCTTCTCATGCCGTGAGCCCGAGCATAGTGAGTTACGTGAAGTTTCATGTTATTTTCGTCCGACCTGGACCTCCGTCCCTGTCGGACCCGTTCTCAATGGAGAGGAAGACTTATCGTGAGGAACGTCCCGCCCCTCGGCCGAATGCGCCGCGGGATCCTGATCGGCGTCTCGGCCGTCGCCGTCGTCGCCGCACTGTCCGCATGCTCCGGGGGCAACAACTCGAGCGGGGGCAGCACGACCCCGGCGGCCTCCTCTGCGGATCCGCACTCCCCGGAGCTGAGCGAGATCAAGGTCACGGGCATCCTGAGCCCGGGCGCCATCCCCGTCGCCGTGGCGGCCGCGGAGTACGCCCCGAAGTACGGGCTCACGATCCAGTTCGTCCCCTCCGACAACAGCGGCATCGCCGTGACGCAGGTCGTGTCGGGCGACGCCGCCAGCGCGAACACGAGCTACTTCGGTGTCATCGACGCCATCAACCAGGGCCTTCCGCTGGAGGTCATCGCCGAGGGCTGGGCGAGCAAGCCCGGCACCGCGATGCTGGAGGCCCTGCCGAGCTCCGGCATCACCGAGCTCAAGGATCTGATCGGGAAGAAGGTCAACGTCATCTCCCTGACCAGCAGCCACGCCATCAAGCTGCGGGCGTCGATGCTGGCGCAGGGGCTCGATCCCGACAAGGTCGACTGGGTCGAGCTGCCCTATGGCGAGGTCGCCGCGGCGCTGCAGCAGGGCACGGTCGACGCGTCCAGCGCCACCGGCACCAGCCTCGCCGCGGTGCAGAAGATGGGCGCGGTGACGGTCTTCGACTATGGGGCCGAGCCCTATCAGGGAATGGCCGAGTCGGGATTCGTCTCCTCGCAGGACTTCGTGTCGCGTTACCCCAACACGATCGCCGCCCTGCAGTGCTCGATCTTCGCCGCGCAGGGAGCGCTCATGGCCGATCGCTCGCTCTACAACCAGTACTTCCAGTCGTTCCTCAACGCCCCGGCGGCCGCGGCCGAGGCGGACGTGATCCTGGACTTCCAGACCACGAACCGCATCGACGCGCTGAACCGCAACATCGAGGTCTACTCGGACAGCGGCCTGCTGTCGCAGAAGTTCGACTTCGCGGAGCACACCGTCCCGGCGCCGAGCAACTGCTGATCACACCCTCGGGTGGTGGGAGGAGCGGGAGCTCCTCCCACCATCCGACATCACCTGCCCGCCGTGCTGAGCGGGACCATTCATAGGCTCGCCCGCCCTGCACGCGCCTTCCCGTGCCTCACAGCTGCAGCAGCACAGTCTCACAGGACGACGGCGCGGCCCTATGCTGGAGCGCGGCAACATGCGCTGGCGCACCCAACTAGCAGGGGGACCAACGGCAGTGTGTGGGGCGTCCCCGACGTGCCGAGTAGCTCCGGCAGCACAACAGCGTCGGGGACGCCGCCTCGAAGCCTTGCGGCCTGCACCGATCTCATCGACGATCTCGACGACGACGTCAGGCACGGGCGGCAGCGCGCTCAGCACGTACACGCGAGGCGCGCGCAGGCACTCGCGACATCGAGCGCAGCGCGCATCGGGCCGAACGTCCCCAACGCCTCCGCGTACTCCAGCAGCAGTGCCGGCTTCGAGTTCGGTGCTGCCAGATATCGGTGAAGCGCGGCGTGCGCGATCGGCTCGCCAAGGCGTCTCCGGAATCTCATGAGATCCACCACCGTCCTCGCCGCATTGTAGATACGCACGGGCTCTCCCGGACCCGCCTCGAACGAGGCCAAACCCAGTTCAAACGTGGCCTCCTCGAAGCGAAACACCGTCACGGCCGGGTAAGCGATCACCGGTGAATGCGACCGCTTGGGCACAGCGATCTGCACTGACGCCGGCATCTCATCCGTCAGGTCGTGGATCGTCGCCGCCGAGACGCAGCACACGATCGCGCGAGGAGCGCGGTGCGCCACAGCGATCATGTCGGGGTAGGACGCCGGGGGCGCGTCGGCTCGACGGAAGACCCCGCGCGAGAGTTCGACGATCCGCCCCCCATCTCGCCAGGCATACAGATCTCGCGGATGCACACCGTGCGCCCGCGAGGTCTCCGTCGTGAACGTCGACGGGAGCGACTCGTCCAGCTCCTTCATGGATACAATCCTCGCACAGGCCGCTCAACTATGTGCGGTTTTTATCCAGCTCGGGCAACGCGCTCTTCTCGTTCTGGTCAACAGATCTCGGCCTCAACCATCTCCTGCCGTGAGGTCGACCCCGCGGGGATGTCGGTCATTCGGTTGCCTCGCTCCCGGATTTGACCTCGACGACATGTTCCTGATGAGAGCGAGACGCCCCTCTCACGGGTTTCTGGTCACCAATGTGGTCACTGGACGCCAGATCGCGGCGCCGACGGAGCGAGGAGGGAGCCGGAATTCCTAGAGAACTCCAGCGATTCGTTGCTGGGGTGCCTGGACTCGAACCAAGAACAACTGAACCAGAATCAGCCGTGTTGCCAATTACACCACACCCCACCGCGCGCCCCGGAGGACGCTACGGGCGGCTCGTGCGGACGGGATGTACGCACCGGGCCGAAGAGAAACTCTAACGCACCTGACGCGTGTGCCCAAACCGCGTGCCGGCCCCTGAGCGCTCGAGCGCGCCCCGATCATGGTCAGCGGGTGAACACGGCCTCGCTCAGCCCGTGCGGGCCCGGGGTTCCCTCGAAGACGAGGCTGCGGACGACGGCGTTGGCCACGCGGGCGCCCTCCCCCGCGGCGACGACGAGCTGCTGCGGGCCGGGCGGCGTAATGTCTCCGGCCGCCCAGACACCGGGGACGCTGGTGCGGCCCAGCTCATCCACGTCCAGCAGGCCCCAGGCGTCGCGCTCCAGGCCCAGGCCCTCCGCATAGCCGATGTTCGCCGACCAGGTCGGTCGGAGGAAGCCGGCCGAGCGCGCGATCACCCGTCCGTCGCTCAGCGCGATGCCGGTCATCACGGCCTTGTCCCCCACCACGTCCACGATGGGGGTGCGCTCCACGGAGATGCCCCGGCCGGCGAGGAAGGCCTCCTCCTCGGCGCTGACGACATCCGCGCCGTTCGTGAACACGATGAGGTCCGCCGTGAACGACGCCAGCAGCAGCGCCCTGTCGAAGACGTCCTTCGTCTCGCCGATGAGCGCCAGCGGCTCGCCCGTGTCCTCGAAGGCGTCGCAGGCGATGCAGCTGTGCAGCGCCGTGCCGTAATAGGCGCGGATGCTCGGCAGCGCGGGAAGACGCTCGGACAGCCCTGCGGCGATGAGCACCGCGCGGGCACGCACCTCGCGGTCGGCCCCGCCGCGCACCCCGCGGGCCTGCACGCGCAGCAGGCGCCCCTCGCGCTGCACCCGGGTCACCTCGGCCTGCGCGAGCTCGGCGCCCTCGTAGGAGAGCACCTCCTCGCGCCCCAGCCGGCGCAGCTCCAGCGGGGAGATCCCGTCCCGGGTGAGGAAGCCGTGGGAGCGCAGCGTCGCGGAGTGCCGGGGGCGGTTGGCGTCGAGGATGAGCACCGTGCGTCGCGAGCGCACGAGGTTCAGCGCGGCGGACAGGCCTGCCGGCCCCGCCCCGATGACGACGACGTCCACCTCCGCGGCCGCGGGGCCGCCCGCCCCGGCACCGCCGCCCGCCGCAGCGCCGCCGTCCGCCGCGGCACCGCCGCCCGCCCCGGCGCCGCCGCCCGCCGCAGCGCCGCCAGCCGCGCCCTGCACCGCCCTCACCCTCCGGCCGGCGCCGGGACCCCCGCCGCGAGGCGGCGGATCCGGGCGAGCGTCTCGTCCTTGCCGAGCAGCTCGATCGACTCGAACAGCGGCGGCGACACCCGGCGGCCGGACACCGCCACCCGCACCGGCCCGTACGCCACGCGCGGCTTGAGCCCCAGCCCCTCGACGATGGCCTGCGCCAGCTCCGCCTGGATGCGCTCAGCACGCCACTCGGCCTCGCCCAGGGGCTGCAGGGCGTGCTCCGCCGCGGCCAGCACGGCGGCGCTGTCGGCCGGCAGCGCCGCGAGAGCGTCCTCCTCGTAGCGCAGCTCCGCCGCACCGGTGAACAGGAAGCCGAGCATGCCCGCCGCCTGTCCGAGCACCGTCACGCGCTCCTGCACAAGCGGCGCCGCCCGTCCGAGCAGCTGCAGCTCCGCCTCGGCCGGCTCGGCGCCCAGCACGCCCGCCTGCTGCAGATAGGGCACGACACGCGCCGCGAAGTCCTCAGGCGCGAGCATCCGGATGTGGTCCGCGTTGATCGCCTCGGCCTTGGCCAGGTCGAAGCGCGCCGGGTTCGGGTTCACGGCGGCCACGTCGAAGGCCCCGACGAGCTCCTCTCTGCTGAACACGTCCCGGTCGGCCGAGAGCGACCAGCCCAGCAGCGCCAGATAGTTCACGAGCCCCTCGGGGATGAAGCCGCGCTCACGGTGGTGGAAGAGGTTCGACTGCGGGTCGCGCTTGGACAGCTTCTTGTTGCCCTCCCCCATCACGTACGGCAGGTGGCCGAATCGGGGGATGTGCGCGGCGACGCCGATGTCCACCAGCGCCCGGTACAGGACGATCTGCCGCGGCGTGCTGGAGAGCAGATCCTCCCCGCGCAGCACGTGGGTGATGCCCATGAGCGCGTCGTCGACCGGGTTCACGAGCGTGTACAGGGGCGCCCCTCCGGGCCGGACGACGACGAAGTCGGGGAAGGAGCCGGCCGGGAAGGAGATCGGGCCGCGCACGAGGTCGTCGAAGGCGATCTCGATGTCCGGCACGCGAAGCCGCAGCGCCGGCTCGCGCCCCTCCGCACGGAACGCGGCCCGCTGCTCCTCGGTGAGCGCGCGGTCCGCGTTGTCATAGCCCATCTTGGGGTCGCGGCCGGCAGCGCGGTTGCGCTCCTCGATCTCCTCCGGGGTGGAGTAGCTCTCGTAGACGTGCCCTGCCGCCATCAGCCGGCGCACCACGTCCTGGTACAGCTCGCCGCGCTGGGACTGCCGGTACGGGCCGTGCGGCCCGCCCACGTCGATGCCCTCGTCCCAGTCGAGCTCCAGCCAGCGCATCGCATCGACGAGCTGCTCGTAGCTCTCCTCGCTGTCGCGGGCCGCATCGGTGTCCTCGATCCGGAACACGAAGGCGCCTCCGGTGTGCCGCGCGTACGCCCAGTTGAACAGGGCGGTGCGGACCATCCCGACGTGCGGCGTGCCCGTCGGAGAGGGGCAGAACCGGACGCGGACGTCCGGCCCGGAGGCGGTGGTGACGAGCTCGGCGAAGGTAGCGGACATCGCCCCCAATCCTAGTTCGGCCCCTCCCGGCGGCTCGGCGCCGCCCTCCCTCCGCACGGGCCGGGGTCAGCTCCTACGCCGAGGCCGTGCGGGCCGCCCCCGGCCTTCCCCACACGAGCGCGACCGCGACGACGACTGCGGCCGGCAGCACCAGGACGAGGCCGAGCCCGGCGTAGCCGAAGCCGCTGAGGATGGGGCCGGCGACGGCGCCGGCGAGGGCGCCGCACACGTTCATCGCGAGGTCGCTGCGCCCCTGCAGCGCGATCCGCCGCTCGGGCGGCGCCGCCGACACGAGCAGTGCCGAGCCGGCGACCGTGCCGGCGCTCCAGCCCAGCCCGAGCAGCACGAGCGCGCCGATGCCGAAGAGGTTCGCTCCGCCCGCCAAGGCCGCGAGCAGACCGGCGCCGGCCAGCAGCAGCTGCCCCAGCACGATCACCGGCAGCGGCCCGAGCCGGTCCACGAGCACGCCGAACAGCGGCGAGAGGGCGTACATGCCCGCCACGTGCAGGCTCAGGGTGAGGCCGATGACCGCGAGGGACACGCCGTCCCCGGTGAAGTGCACCGGCGTCATCGTCATGAGCAGCACCATGGCGACGTGGCTCAGCGCGATCGTGAGGATCGCCGCCCGCCACACCGCCGCGCGCGCCGGGCGCTGCACCTCCGCGCCGGCGGCGGTCCGGCCGCTGTGCGCGAGCGCGCGGGCGGACTGCTGCGCCCGCTCACGGGCGAGCAGGAGCGGGTCGGGCCGCAGCAGGAGCAGATACGCCCCCGCCGCGAGCAGCTGGGTCAGCAGCGGGAAGAGGAACACGCCGGCGAGGGCGGGCAGGCCGAAGGCGGAGCCGAGCGCCTGTCCCGGCTCGACGAGGTTCGGGCCCGCGACCGCCCCGATCGTGGTGGACCAGACCACGAGGGAGAGGTCGCGCCCGCGCGAGGCCGCGGTGGACAGATCCGTCGCCGCGAAACGCGACTGCAGGTTGACGGCCTGGCCCACGCCGAGCATCGCCTGCCCCAGCAGCAGCACGGGGAAGGACGGCAGCACCATGGCCAGGAAGGAGACCAGGGCGCCTGCGGCTGCGATCAGCATCCCGGTGGCGAGGGACGGGCGCCGCCCTCGGCGGGAGGCCAGCCGCGCCAGCGGGATGGCCGCGATCGCCGCGCCCACGGTCACGAAGGTCGTGCCCAGGCCGCTCCAGGTCTGCGAGCCGGTGATCTGCAGCGCGGCCAACGAGCCGGTGGACACGGAGACGCCCACTCCCAGGCCGCCGAGGATCTGCCCGGCGGTGAGCACCGCGAGCGCCCGCCGCTGCGCGCCGTCCTGCCCCGACGGGGCCGGCCCGTCCGTCACCTCGGTTCAGGCGTTCCGGACCGGGTTGCGCAGCACCCCGATGCCCTCGATCGACGACTCGAGCAGATCGCCGTCCGCCAGCGGGCCCACCCCGGCCGGCGTGCCGGAGAGGATGACGTCGCCGGGCAGCAGGGTGAACACCGAGGACGCGAAGGCGACCAGCTCGTCGACCTTGTGGACCATCTGCCCGAGCACGCCGTCCTGGCGTAGCTCGCCGTTGACACGCGCCTGGATGCGCGCGCCGGAGAGGTCCAGCTCGGTCTCGATGAACGGGCCGAGCGGGCAGAAGGTGTCGAAACCCTTCGCGCGGCCCCATTGCCGGTCCTTGTCCTGCAGCTCGCGGGCGCTGATGTCCTGGCCGATGGTGTAGCCGAAGACGGCGTCGCGGGCCTGGGCGAGCGTGCCGTTGCGCAGGATCCTGCCGATCACGATGGCGAGCTCGACCTCGTGGTCCACCCTGCCGGCGCCCGGCGGCAGGACCACGGCGTCGCCCGGCCCCACCACGGCGGTGTTCGGCTTGAGGAACATCATCGGCTCCTCGGGAACCTCGGCGCCGCGCTCGACGGCATGGTCGGCGTAGTTGCGCCCGATCCCGACGATCTTCGAGCGCGGCAGCACCGGGGCGAGCACCTTGACCTCCGCGAGGGCGACACGCTCGCCGGTCGTCTCGAAGCCGGCGTACATGGGATCCCCGGCCAGGACGACGAGCTCGCCCGCTGCGTCCCCGGCGCCGCCGGCCCCGGCTCCGGCGCCCCCGTCCGCGCCCGCGTTCCCGAGCACGGTGGCGGCGCCCCCTCCGTCCTCGGCGTCGCCGTCCACATCGAGCACCCCGAAGGAGATGTCCGCCCCGCGGGAGAAGCGTGCGATCTTCACGGGCGGCTCAGCCGTCCAGGCGCACGAGCCAGCCGTGCCGGTCCTCGCGCCTGCCGTACTGGATGTCGGTGAGCTCCTCGCGCAGCGCCATGGTCAGCGGGCCTGCGGCAGCGGCGGGGTCGCCGATCGTGTCGTGGGCGGTCTTGAGGGCGGCGATGGGGGTGATCACGGCGGCGGTGCCGCAGGCGAACACCTCGGTGATCGCCCCGGACTCCACGCCGGCACGCCACTCCTGGATCGTCACGTCGCGCTCCTGGACGGCCATGCCGCGGTCGCGCGCGAGCTGCAGGAGGCTGTCCCTGGTCACCCCTTCGAGGATGGTGCCCGACAGCCGTGGGGTCACGAGGGTGTCCGAGCCGTACACGAAGAAGACGTTCATGCCGCCGAGCTCATCCACGTGACTGCCGGTCTCCGCATCGAGGAAGAGGACCTGCTGACATCCGTGCGCGTACGCCTCCTGCTGCGGCAGCAGCGAGGCGGCGTAGTTGCCGCCGCACTTGGCCGCTCCGGTGCCTCCGCGGCCCGCGCGGGAGTACTCCTCGGACAGCCAGATCGACACGGGCGCGACCCCGCCCGAGAAGTAGGCGCCGGCCGGGCTGGCGATGACGAAGTAGCTGACGTGATGGGCGGCGCGCACACCGAGGAAGCTCTCGTTGGCGATCATGAACGGCCGGATGTACAGGCTCGCCTCTCCGCCCTCCGGCACCCAGGCCCCGTCGATCGCGATGAGCTGGCGCAGCGACTCGACGAAGTCGGCCACGGGCAGCTCCGGCAGCGCCAGGCGTCGCGCCGACTGCTGCATGCGCTCGGCGTTCTTCTCCGGACGGAAGGTCCAGATCGAGCCGTCGGCGTGCCGGTAGGCCTTGAGCCCCTCGAAGATCTCCTGCCCGTAGTGCAGCACCGAGGAGGCCGGATCCAGCTGCAGAGGCCCGTAGGGCTGCACGCGCGCGTCGTGCCAGCCCTGCTCCAGCGACCAGTCGATGCGGACCATGTGGTCGGTGAAGTGCTTGCCGAAGCCGGGGTCGGCGAGGATCTCCTCGCGCTCTGCCGCCGCCCGCGCCGCCGCGGAAGGCTGCACGGTGTACGGAAGGGTGAAGGTGGTGCCGTCGGTGAGGGTCATGTCAGTTCCTTGAGAGTGAGGTCTGCCGTGCCACGAGCTCGGCGATGGCGTCGCCGACGGCGGCCGTGGGGCGGGCCGCCGTCCCGCGCGAGGCGATGTCCTCGGCCACTGCGGCGCTGACCCGCTCCGCCTCCTCGGCCAGGCCGAGGTGCTCGAGCATGAGCGCCACCGAGAGGATCGCGGCCGTGGGGTCCGCCTTCTGCTGCCCGGCGATGTCGGGGGCCGAACCGTGCACCGGCTCGAACATGGAGGGGAACGTTCCGTCCGGGTTGATGTTCCCGGAGGCCGCGAGCCCGATTCCGCCGCTGATCGCGCCGGAGAGGTCGGTGAGGATGTCTCCGAACAGGTTATCAGTGACGATGACGTCGAAGCGCGCGGGGTCCGTGACGAAGAAGATCGTGGCGGCGTCCACGTGCAGGTAGTCCACGCTCACCTCGGGGTACTCCGCGGCGAGCTCGTCGACGACCCGCTTCCAGAGCGCGCCGGCGTTCACGAGCACATTCGTCTTGTGCACGTAGGTGAGCCTGCGGCGCGGGCGGGCGGCGGCCCGCTCGAAGGCGTAGCGCACCACGCGCTGCACCCCGTACGCGGTGTTCACCGAGAGCTCGTTGGCGACCTCCGCGTCCGTGCCGGCGCGCACCCGCCCCCCGTTGCCCACGTAGGGGCCCTCGGTGCCCTCGCGCACGACGATGAAGTCCACCTCGCCCGGGTCCGCAAGAGGACTCTGCACGCCCGGCCACAGCCGCGTCGGGCGCAGGTTCACGTAGTGGTCCAGCTCGAAGCGCAGGCGAAGCAGCAGGCCGCGCTCGATGTTCGCGTCCTTCAGACGGGGGTCGCCGGGCACGCCGCCGACGGCGCCGAGCAGGATCGCGTCATGTCCGCGGATCGCCGCGAGGTCGTCGTCGGTGAGCACGTCGCCGGTCTCCAGGTAACGACCGGCGCCGAGACGGTACTCCGTGCGCTCGAAGCGCGTGCCGCCTCCCGCGGTGACCGCGTCGAGGACCTTCACCGCCTCGGCGACCACCTCGGGACCGATCCCGTCACCCGGGATGACGGCCAGGCTCACGACACGCGACATGTTCCCTCCCTCGGCGCGACAGCGCGCGTGGAAAGCCTACCCCCGGCTGCGAGCGCGGCCCTGCCGGGCGGCGCCGCCGGCCGGCCGCGGTCTCAGGGTGATCGCAGCGAGCAGGATCGCGCCGAGCATGAGCGCGAGCCCGGCCCAGGCGGACACGGACATGCCGGCGTCGAAGGCGGCCGCGGCAGCGTCGCGCAGCGCCGCCCCTTGCGCGGCGGGGAGCTCCTGCGCGAGGGCGATCGCCCCGGCCAGGGTCTCCCGCGCCTGCGCCTCGGCGGGGGCGCTCAGCCCCTGCGGCACGAGGAGGGCGGAGCGGTAGATCATGGCGAGGGCTCCGCCGATGAGGGTGGTGCCCAGCAGCGCGCCGACCTCGTAGGCCGTCTCGGACACCGCGGCAGCGGCGCCGGCCTTCGCGGGGGGTGCGGTGGCGAGGATGAGGTCGTTGGACACCGTCTCGGCTGCGCCGATGCCCAGGCCGAGCAGGGCGAAGGCGAGCGCGACGAAGCCGGGGCCCGCGTCCGCGGGCGTCACGGCGAGCATCAGGTAGGCGGCCAGGGAGAACAGCAGCGAGACGGGGATGGTCGCGTGCGGTCCGATCCGGCGGGCGACGGGCACGACCAGCAGGCCGGCCAGCACCATGACGGCCAGGCCGGGCAGCAGCACGAGCCCGGCCGCGATCGGGTCGAGCCCGAGCACGAGCTGCAGCTGCTGCGAGCGGACGAAGACGAAGCCGACGAAGCCGATCACGCTGAGGATGTTGACGAGCACGGCTGTGCTGAAGCCGCGATGGCGGAACAGAGCCATGTCCAGCATCGGATCGGGCCTGCGCAGCTGCCGGCGGACGAACAGGCACGCCAGCGCGACGCCCGCCGCGACCAGACCGGAGCCGAGGGCGAGTGCACCCTCGGCCAGGGTCTTCACCCCGCCCGCGAAGGCGCCCATCGCGGCGAGGGTGAGCAGGATGCCCCACAGGTCGAGCCGGCCGGGCCTCGGGTCGCGCGACTCGGGCACGAGCAGCGGCACCAGCAGCAGCATCGGCAGGAGCATCGGCAGCGCCAGCAGGAACACGGAGCCCCACCAGAAGTGCTCCAGCAGCACGCCGCCCAGCAGCGGCCCGAGCGCGGCGCCCCCGGCGAAGCCGGCCGCCCACACCGCGATGGCGAGCCGGCGCTGACCGGGATCGAGGAAGATCGTGCGCAGCAACGACATCGTCGCGGGCATGAGCGTCGCCCCGAACAGGCCGAGCACCGCCCGCGCGGCGATCAGCGTCGTCGCGTCCGGTGCGAAGGCCGCCCCGAGGGAGACGAGAGCGAAGCCGCTGGCACCGATGAGCAGGAGCCGCCGGCGCCCGATGCGATCGCCCAGGCTGCCCATGGGCACGAGCAGGGCGGCGAGCACGAGGGAGTAGGCGTCGACGATCCAGAGCTGCTGCGCGGCCGAGGGCCGAAGCTGCTCGGTGATCTGCGGCAGGGCGAAGCTCAGCACCGTGTTGTCGACCGAGATGAGCAGCACGGGCAGCATGAGGGCCGCGAGCGCGAGCCAGCCGCGCAGGCCGGCCCGCGGCGCGGGCGGCGCGGCGGGCTCGACGAGGGCGGGCGGAGGGGCGATCGGACGGGTGCCGGCGGACATGGTGATGCTCTCCTGACGGGGATGCTGCCAGGCTAGCAGATTACTATACCGTCCAGACGGTATAGCGCGGCTTCGACCGATCGTCCTGGCCCGGCGTGCGGCGCATCCGCGAGCGCAGTGGCGGCACCTCCGGCAGCGGAGTCATTAGCATGGCCGAATGCAGAGCCCTTCCCTCCCCTCCGCACGGGAGCGGATCCTGGACGCCTTCGTGGACGTCCTCGTCAGCGGCTCCGCCCGCAGTGCGACCCTCGACGCCGTCGCGGCGGCGGCGGGAGTGTCAAAAGGCGGGCTGCTCTACCACTTCCCCTCCAAGGACGCCCTGTCCGCCGGGCTGGCCGAACGGCTGGACGCCTTCATGGCTGAGGACATCGCCGCGATCCACGCGAGCCCCAGCGGCGCGATCGACTAGTACATCCGGACCTCGATCGAGTCGGGAAGCCCCTTCGACCGCACCTTCGTCGCGCTCGCCCGGCTCACGCAGGACGGCGACGCGCACGCGCGCGCCGCGATCGGGCGCGCACGCCAGGCCTGGTTCGAGGCGATGCTGGAGCACGTCGGCGACCCGGTCACTGCGCGCATCGTCTGCCTCGTCGGCGACGGGCTCTACTACGACTCGCTGCAGCGACCGGCCGCGGCCTCCGCGGACGGCGTCCCCTTGGACGAGCTCATCGCCTCCCTGCAGGCGCTCGTCGAGCGCTCCGGCCGCTGAGGCGGAGCGGGCGCGGCTCAGGACTCGGTGATGTCGATCTCGCGGAGGGTGTCCGCCTGGATGGCCTCGCGCAGCTGCTCGAGCACGGCATCCGGCACAGGCGAGTCCACCGCCAGAAGGCTCAGCGCCCGGCCGCCCTCGGCGTCCCGCGCGATCTGCATGCCCGCGATGTTGATCTCCGCGTCGCCCAGCAGCCGCCCGTAGAGCGCGACGATGCCCGGCCTATCGGTGTAGGTGAAGGCGATCATGTGGCGGCTGAACGGCACCTCGATGTCGTAGCCGTTGATCTCCACGAGCTTCTCGACCTGCTTGGGGCCGGTGAGCGTGCCCGACACCGAGATCTGCGAGCCGTCGCTCAGCGCGCCCCGCAGGGTGATGACGTTGCGGTAGTCCTCGCTCTCGGCGTCCACGATCTGGCGGACGGTGATGCCGCGCTGCTCGGCGTGCAGCGGTGCGTTGACGTAGGAGACCGGCTCGGACACCACGTTCGTGAACACGCCCTTGAGCGCGGCCAGGCGCAGCACGCTCACGTCGTAGCCGGACAGCTCGCCGTGCACCTCGATGTCGATCGAGGTGAGCGGGCTGTGCGCGAGCGCAGAGAAGACCTGCCCCAGCTTCTCGGTGAGCGGGATGCCGGGCCGCACGTACTCGTCGATGACCCCCCCGGCGACGTTCACCGCGTCGGGCACGAGCTCGCCGGCCAGGGCGAGACGCACCGAGCGGGCGACGGAGATGCCGGCCTTCTCCTGCGCCTCGTCGGTGGAGGCGCCCAGGTGCGGGGTGACGACGACGCCCTTCTGGCCCAGCAGCGGGGAGCCGGTGGGCGGCTCGGAGACGAAGACGTCCAGCCCCGCCCCGGCGATCGTGCCCGCCTCGACCGCCGCGTGCAGGGCCTCCTCGTCGATGAGGCCGCCGCGGGCCACGTTCACGATGTAGGCCGTGGGCTTCATCCGGGCCAGCTGCTCCGCCCCGATCATGCCGATCGTCTCGGGCGTCTTGGGCATGTGGATGGTGATGAAGTCCGAGCGCTCCAGCAGCTCGTCCAGGCCGAGCAGCTGCACGCCCAGCTGCTGCGCCCGGGCGCTGGTGACATAGGGGTCGTACGCGACGAGGTTCGTGCCGAAGCCCTTGAGCCGCTCGGCGACGAGAGCGCCGATGCGGCCGAGGCCGATGATGCCGATCGTCTTCTCGTACAGCTCCGTGCCGGTGAAGGCGGAGCGCTTCCACTGCCCGGCCGCGAGCGCGGCGTGGGCCTGCGGGATGTGCCGGGCGAGGCTGAGGATGTGCCCCACCGTGAGCTCCGCGGCGGAGATGATGTTCGAGGTGGGGGCGTTGACCACCATCACGCCGGCGGCCGTGGCCGTCCGGATGTCGACGTTGTCCAGGCCGACGCCCGCGCGCGCGATGACCTTCAGCTTGGGCGCGGCCGCGATCGCCTCGGCGTCCACCTTCGTCGCGGAGCGCACGAGGATCGCGTCCGCGTCGGCCAGGGCGGCCAGCAGCGCGGGACGGTCGGTGCCGTCCACGGAGCGCACGTCGAAGTCGGGGCCCAGCGCCTCGACGGTCGCGGGCGAGAGTTCTTCGGCGAGCAGGACGACGGGCTGAGACACGAGGATTCCTTGACGATCTGTTCGGAGAAGCCGCGAACACGGCGGGTCGAGTCTATCGACTTCCCTCCGGCGCGCGCGGTCGGCCGCCGGGCCCCCTCACCGTGCAC
>Ga0164243_10001049_pt1 | contig 47858 bp, 38 predicted proteins | sample OricompcompostOP_FD_108781 | JGI IMG/M metagenome (GOLD analysis project Ga0164243, IMG submission 108781) | Organic Plus compost microbial communities from Emeryville, California, USA - Original compost - Organic plus compost (OP) | ecosystem: Engineered > Solid waste > Mixed feedstock >...
GGGGCACGAACACGGCGATCACCGCGGAGAGCAGGACGCCGAACACCAGGAACGGCACGGCCTGCACCATGACGGAGACGAACACGGTCGTCCAGGTCTGTAGGCGTGGGCTGGAGATCGCCGCCGAGACCGGGTTGCGGAAGACGACGAGCAGCACCAGGAGGACGGCGAGGATCTCGACCGACCCGAACCGGTCGCCGAAGAGCCGGCGGACCGCCCCGGGCCGCTCCGCCGGAGCTGTGGGCTCGGGCGGAGTGGCGCCGCCGGGGGCGGAGCCGGCCTGCTGTCCGTCCGTGGTCGGCGCACTCACATCGCACACCGTAGCGACTGTCCCACCCGTACGCGACGGACTCGCGGCGAAGTCGAGCCGTCCGGGCGTCACCACAGGCCCGACCCCCGCGTCACCGCGGGAGCCGGGCCTGCCGGGGGGTGGTGTCAGCTAGCGAGGACCTCGAACGTGAACTGCCTTGAGCCGGAGCTGATGGTGGCGCCGGTCGCCGCGAGCACTCCGGTGACGCTGAAGGTCACGGTGTAGGTGCCGGCGGCGTCGAAGCCCCAGTTGACGTGGCTGTGGGTGAGTCGCGGCACCGCGAGGCTGTCCGGCAGCCCGTCGCCGCTGTCGAAGAGGACGGTGGGTGTGCCGCCGGACGCAGTGTAGACGCTGAACCCGGCCGGTCCGCTGACCGCGGTCAGCCGGAACGTGACCGTGTCGCCGACGAACACCCCGGCGGGCACCTCGGCGGTGTTCCAGCCGGCCCAGAGCAGGCCCGGCGTGCTCGTCTGCGGCAGGATCCACGCCGTGCCGCCGGTGCCGAGGAACGACCACGCCGGGGTGGCGGGGATGCCGGTGACCCTCGCCGCCGCCGGGACCCGGAACGTGACGTCCGCCGGGTCGCGCTCCACGGATGTGGCGCCGGTGTCGTCGCCGACGCTCAGGACGAGCGCACCGCCGCTGTAGTCCACGTCGAGGACGTCGACGTGGCCGCTGCTCAGGGTGACCGGGGTGGCGTGGGCGGGCACGGCCGCCGTCACGGCCCCCGCCACGGCCGCCAGGGCCAGCGTGAGCAGGAGGCGAAGTCGGGTACGCATCCGCCGCCCCCTCACGCGAGCACCTGGAAGTGGTAGAGCGCCGCGTCGGCGACCACGCGTCCGGTCGAGGCCAGCGTGCCGTACGCCACGACCAGGATCCGGTACGTCCCGGGCTTCTCGAACGCCCAGTTCGCGTGCGTGTGCCCGCCGGCCGGAAGCGCGAAGGTGTCAGGCTGGCCGTCGCCGGTGTCGACCAGGATGTCGCCGGGGAGCCCGAAGGCGTTCTCCGTGTAGATCGCGAGGTCGCCGGGCCCGAGCACGGCGAACGTCACGGTGACCGTGTCGTCGCGCAGGACGCCCTCGTCGAGCTCCTCGGTGCCGAGCCCGGGCCAGAGCAGGTCCGGGTTCCGCACCTGCGGGAGGATCCAGACCGGGTCCCCGGCGTCGCCGAGGAAGCCGAACGACGGGTCGGCGGGGACGGTGGTGCCGGCGGCGGGCGGGACCCGGAACGTGACGTCCTCGGGATCGCGCTCCTCACCGGGCTCGACGGTCTCGTCGTGCACGTGCAGGTGCAGGCGGCCGCCCTCGTAGGCGATGCCGACCACGTCGACGTGCCCGCGGTCGAGGACGACGCCGCCGGCGGCCTGCGCCGGGGCGGCCGTGGCCGCGAGGGCCCCGGCGAGCAGGCCCGCCGTGACCAGGATGCGGACGGGGGTTCGCACAGATGACTCTCCTCCTCACGGTCCCCAGTGGACCGTGTACATGAAAACGATAACCGTTTTCAGTCGCGCACGACAGTCCCTCCGGCGCGGCGCCGTCGGGTCGCGACCACCAGCAGCGCGCCGGCGACGACCGACGCCGCACCGGTCACGCCGGCCGTCACGACCCACGAGGACCCGGTCCGGGGAAGGCTCCCGCCGCCGCCGCGGCTCCCTGGCGCGGCGAAGGCGTCGTCGGGATCGACGCCGCCGACCGCGATCGTGAGCGTCCGGCGGTCGGACACCGCGCCGCCGGCCCTGGTCGTCGCGGTCATCTCGATGCCGAGCCGGTAGACCCCCGGCCGGGTGAAGGCCCAACTGCCGTGCGCGTGCGTGTTCAGCGGTACGCGCAGGTGCTGGGGCAGGCTCCGGCCCGAGTCGAAGAGCACCTCGGGTTGGCCGAAGGACCCGGTCAGGAAGAGCGCGAACCGCCCCGGCCCGGTCACGCTCGTGAGCCGCCACGTCACGTCGCCGGTGACGCCGTTCACGACCGACGGGTCCTGGGTGTTCCAGCCCGGCCACACGATGCCCGCCTGCTGGGCCTGGGGCAGCATCCAGACCTCCGAACCGGCCGGACCCAGGAAGGAGTACGCGGCGCCGGGCGGGACCTTCGCCTTCGTCTTGTCGACCGCGTGCAGGACCACATCGGACAGCTCGCGCCACACGGGCGGGCTGGCCGTGTCGTCGCGCAACCGGATCCTCCAGGTGTTCCCGTCGAGCTGCGGCCCCATGTCGACGTGGCCGTCGGCGATCACCGTGCGGCCGGTCGCGGGTGCCGCCTTCGGCGCCGGCGCGGCGGCACGCTGCGGGGCCGGGTTGCCGCCGGCCGCCGTCTCGCGCGCCGGCGCGGGTCCCGCCGCCCGCTCCGCGCGGGTGGCCGCGACCGGCACGGTCTCCGGCACGTCGATCCGGTACGTCGCCTCGTCGCCGATCTCGCGTCCGCCAGGGTCGAGCCCGGCGACGCCGAGCCGGATCCGGTACGTGCCGGGCGTGTCGAAGGCCCACAGCACGCCGCCCCGCCGCTGACCCGCGGCGATCGTGGTGTGCGCGGGCCCGCCGGGTGCGCTGCTGAGCAGCACGTCGATCCGCGCCAGCCCGCTCTGCGCGTACGCGTGGAAGCGGCCGGGCCCCTCGACGTCGAGGAGCCGCACCGTCACGGCGTCGCCGGCGAGCCGGCCGCGCGGCACGGCGGTCGCGTCGAACGACGGGAAGTCGCCGTCCGCGGCGAGCACCCACACCGGCGTGCCGGCCGGGCCCAGGAAGGCGAACTCGCGGCGGCCCGGGACGACGCCGGCGTACCCGGGGCCGGCGTCCAGGTCCACCTCGGACGGTTCGCCGCCCGCCCGCCCGGCGCGCACGTCGCCGGCGTCGCGGACGCGCAGCGCGAGGTCGCCGGATTCCAGCCGGACGGAGACGAGGTCGGCACCGGCGACCGGCAGCCGTGCCGGTTCCGCGCGCGCGGGGCTCGGCACGGCGACGAGGGTGACGCCGGCGGCCAGCAGCGGCACGGCGAGGGTTCGCTTCATGATTCCTTTCCTTCGGCAGGGTGGTGTCCGGACCGCCGCCGGGCCCGCCGCAGCCGCACCGCGAGCCAGACGCCGGCCGCCAGCAGCAGCGCGGCGGCGGCCTGGGGCCACGGCGGGGCCCACAGCGCCGCCGTGTCCGTCGCGGTGGCCGCGTCCGCACCCTGCGCCGCCACGGGCTCGGGTACGAGGTCGAGGCGCACGGACAGGCGGACGAGGGGTGCGACCCCGGTGATCCGGACCGTGGTGGTGATCTCGCTGCCGGGCAGGAGCTCGGGCAGCGGATCGGCGCGGGCGGTCCGGCGGCCGGCGCCGAACGGCCCGGCGACCGTGCTCTCCGGCCGGCCTGTGAGCCGGACGTTGCCGGTGTTGCGGATCCGGTACGTCGCCGTGACGAGCCCACCGCCGGCCGGGTTGAGGTTCGTGGTGTAGTCGAGGTCGAGGCGTTCGACCTCGAAGGCCGGGGTGACCTCTCCCGTGACCCGCAGGTAGATCCGGGCACCGGCGCGCCGGTCCACCCGTACCCGGTTGCCGTCGGCGCTCACCCCCGTCCCCGCGACCGACGCGACGATCCCGCCGGCGTGGTCGCCGGGTGTCGCGTTCCGGGGAACGGCCAGCCGGAAGGGCACGTCCATCCTGGACTTCGGCGGGATCACCAGCCGGCGGAACGCCGGCTCCACGGAGACCCAGGCACCGACGCCGGTGGGTTGCCGGCCGGCGGCGAGCAGGTCGAAGCCGCCCTCCGGGGTGTTGAACGCGTCGCTGGCGTAGAGATCGACGGTGATCGGGGTGGCCGAGTAGTTGGTGACGGCCGCGTAGTCGGTGAGGGTCGCTCCGGGGTCCAGCTTGTAGGTGAACGCGGGTCGACCGTCGGGCCCGTCCTTCGTGGCCGGTGCGACCCCCCACGTCTGCGGCGTCGTCGGTTCGGCGCGGGCCGCCGCCCCGACCGGCACCAGGCCGGCCAGGGCGGCGGCCACCACCACGGTGGCGAGGCGACGCACGGGCTCAGATGGCGGTCAGCGTCAGCGTGGCCGCGTACTCGCCGGGCGGCGTCTCGGTGGGCAGTTCGAGCCGCAGCCGCGCGCCGAGCTTCGCCGTGCCGCGGCCACTCCCGGCCGGAGCGGAGCCGAGGACGGCCCCCTCGGCGAGGCCCGCACCGGTCGTGAAGCCCGACGGCGCCGCCGGACCCGCGACCACGCCCTGCCCCTCGGCCTGCGACAGCACCTCCGGCAGCCAGCCCAGGTACCGGCCGCCGAACGAGCCACCCGCCTCCGCGACGAAGTCGGACACCTGGCCGGACGCGTTCCAGCCCGGCCGCGACGCGCGGGTGTCGGTGACCGTCACGGGCCGCAGGGCACCGGCCGCCTCCAGCCGGTCGCCACCGGCCCCGACGGTCATCGGCGGCAGGACCACCGTCCGGTCCTCCGGGTCGACGCTGACGACCAGCGCGCCGTCGGTCTCCCGGATCGTCGCGACGACGGACTGGCTGGCACCGGGGTCGCCGGGTTCGCCGTCGTCCGTCACGACCAGCGTGACCGGGTCGGCCGCCGCGACGACCTTGTGGTCGTGGTCGTACAGGGCGGCCTTGTACTGGCAGCCGTCCAGCTCCGCCGTCGCGGTGAACCGGTACGAGGACGCACCCTCGCCCGGCACCACGGCGAAGTCGGCGGCACCCGGGCACTTGCTGAACCAGTGGAAGTGGTCCAGCTCGGTCTCCACATTGGTCAGCGCGACGAGCTCGACCTGCTGTCCTGGCCGGTACGCGTCCGCCAGCCCGTGGATGTCGAGCTCCAGCCGCGGCTCCGCGCCGAGGTCACCCACGACGAAGGTGTAGTCCACCGGGCCGCTGGACAGGGCCGTGCCGTCGGCCAGCGTGGCGTCGGCCTGGAACGTCAGCGTGTACGTGCCGGTCGCGCCGAACGCCCAGTTCGCGTGCGCGTGGGTGTGCACGGGCACGTCCAGCGCGTCCGGCAGCCCGTCGTCCGTCCGGAACTTGTGCAGCGGCAGGCCCAGCGCGTCGGACATGAACACCCACACGTCGCCCGGCCCCTCGACGTCGACGAGGCTCAGCCGCACGGTGTCGCCCCTGAAGACACCCCGCTGGAGCCTCGTCGTGTTCCAACCGGGCCACAGCAGATCGGGGTCCTGCACCTGCGGCAGCAGCCAGATCGTCGTGCCCGCCGGCCCGAGGAAGCGGTAGTCCGGGTGGTCCGGCACCTCGACGGCCGAGGCCGGTGACGCCTGGAGGATCACGTCGGACGGCTCCCGCGTGACCGACGGCGACACCGTGTCGTCGTTCACCTTCAGCGACAGGCCGCCGTTCTCGTACCGCACGTCGACCGCGTCCGTGTGCCCCCGCGACAGGATCGCCCGGTCGGCAGCGGCCGCCGGGGTCGCAAAGACCGCGAGGCCGGCCAGCATGGCGGCGGCCGTGGCGGCGACCGCCAGCGGCCGTGCGCGCACTCGTGGTTTCATTCCTCCCCTTCCAATTTGAAAATGAAAACCGATTTCATCTGTCGGCTCGGCGGAACCTAACACGACCAGGCTTCGGCTGTCGAGCGGGTCTTAGGCCGAACGGGCGGCGAGCAGGCCGTGCCGCGGTGCGAAGACCCAGGCGAGCAGGAAGACGGCGGTGAGCGTGAGGACGATCGTGCCGCCCACCGGGAGGTCCCACGACCACGAGACGTACAGGCCGGTGACCGCGGACGCGCCGCCGATCAGCGGCGCGAGCAGCATCATCACGCCGAGCCGGTCGGTGAGCAGCCGGGCCACGGCGGCGGGCGTGACGAGCAGGGCGAGCACCAGGATGTTGCCGATCGTCTGCACCGAGATGACGACGGCGAGGGTGACCAGCACATAGAGGGCGACGTCCAGCCAGAACGCGCGCAGGCCGACCGCACGGGCCATCTCGCGGTCGAGGGTGACCGCGACAAACTCCTTGTGCAGCAGGGCCACCGCCAGCAGGACGGCCAGGCCCGTCACGCAGACGACGTAGACGTCGCGGTCGGGTATGCCGGTGATCGAGCCGAAGAGGAACTGCTGCAGGGAGCCGGCGTAGCCCGGTGCGCGCGAGATGACGACGATGCCCAGCGCGAAGGCGGCGACGAAGAACACGCCGATGACGGAGTCCTCCCGCAGCCGCCGGTTCTGGGTGAAGACGGCCACCAGGACCGCGGTCACCACGCCGGCGACGGTGCCGCCCAGGACGAGGTTGCCGGAGAGCACGAACGCGACGGCGAGGCCGGGGAACACCGCGTGCGCCACCGCGTCGCCGATGAACGCCATGCCGCGGAGCACGACGTAGGCGCCGACGACGCCGCACACGGCCGCGGCGACCACCGCGACGAGCAACGCCTTGGGCAGGAAGGCGAGATCCGGGTTGAGCAGGTCCCGGACGAAGTCCACGGGTGACACGTCACACCTCCGGTCGGGCCGGCGCGGGCCGGCCGAGGCCGACCGTCGCGAGCAGGTGGCTGTCCGCCCCGACCTGGAACGTCTCCATCCACACCCGCGGGTGGCGCAGGCGTTCCGGGGTGTCGAACGCGACGATCGTGCGGTTGAGCAGGGCGAGGCGGTCGCAGGTGTGCATGGCCGAGGAGAGGTCGTGCGTGGCCATCACGACGGCGTTGTCCCGGGCCAGGGTCGCGAACAACTCGCCGAGGACGTCCTGGGTCGGCATGTCCAACCCGGTGAAGGGCTCGTCGAGCAGGAGCAGCCGCGGCCGCAGGGCCAGTGCGCGGGCCACCAGGACCCGCTGGCGCTGCCCGCCTGAGAGTTCCGCGACCGGACGCCGCCGCAGGTCCGTCAGCCGGACCCGGTCCAGCGCCTCGGCGACCGCGCGCCAGTCCTCGACCCGCGGCCGGCGGAACAGCCCGATCCGGCGCACGAGGCCGGTCATCACCGCGTCCTCGACCGAGATCGGGAAGTCCCATGCGAACGCGTGGCGCTGCGGCACGTAGCCGACCGGCGCGCGGCCGGGCCGCGCCGCGACACCGGCCACCCGGACCCGGCCCGCCCTGGCCGGCACCAGGCCCAGCACGCAGCGCAGCAGCGTCGTCTTGCCCGCGCCGTTCGGGCCGACGAGCCCGACCAGCTCGCCGGCGTCCACGCGCAGCGCGACGTCGCGCAGCACGGGCCGGCCGCCCAGGTCGACGTCGACGCCCTCCATCGACAGGACGGCCGTCACGGGACGTCCGCCCGGCGCCGCACCCGCCGGTCCCGGAGAACGAGCCCGACCAGCCCGGCCACGAGGGCGGCCGCCGCGCCGCCGATCAGCGCGACGAGCACGGTGGAGCGTCCCGGCGTGCCGGAGTCGCCGGCCGCGGCCGCCGGTGCCGTGGCGGAGGGCGGCGGCGCGGTGAACGCCACGCCGAAGGCCTCCCGTGCGTCGGTCGCGTCGCCGACGGCGAAGCGCAGCACCTCGCGGGCGGAGACCGTGCCGCCACCCGCGAGCTCCGCCGAGAACTCGACCGCCGCGAGGTAGACACCGGGCTCGGAGAAGACCCAGTTGGCGTGCGTGTGGGTGTTCGTCTCGACCCAGACCGGCTGCGGGTACGGCCGGTGCGTGTCCCACAGCACCTCCGGCGCGCCGAGGTTGCCGGACTGCAGGAACACGACCATCGCGCCGGGCCCCTGGACGCCGAGCAGGGTCATCGTGACGCCGCGCGCGATCGCGTCCATGACGCCGGGATCCTGCGTGTTCCACCCGACCCAGACGACGTCCCGGTCCTGGGTCTGCGGGATCACGTGCACCGGCGTCCCGGGCCGGCTGCCGAGGAACGCGTAGGCGGGGTCGTCGGGGACCGGCTCGACCGCCGCGTCCGGCACCCGGATCACGACGTCGGCGAGCGTCCGCCACACCGGTGGCGCCGTCGTGTCGTCGTGCACGAGCACCGACCACCCGCCGTCGCGGAAGCGCGGCCCGATGTCGACGTGCCCGGCGCTCAGCTCGGCGTGGCCCGTCGTCACCGCCTGGTCCGGCGCCACGCTCTGGTCGAGCCCGTCCGGCACCGCCGGCGGTGACGGCGCCGCCGCCACTGTGGATACCGCCGCCAGGACCCACGCGAGTACGCGCCGCGCGCGCCGCTGTCCCGTCATGTCAGGCACCTCCGGAGCGAGTCCGCGTTGAAGCGCATCATCCGCGCGTACGTGGTGACGGTGTCGTCGAACGCGTCGCCGTAGATCGGGCACACCCGGACCCCCTGCTCCTTGGCGATCTCGACCAATGTGGAGGATCGTGCCGCGAGGTTCGGCTCCAGGAAGACGGCGCGCACGCCGAGGGTGCGGATCGTCTCGGTCAGCGTGACCCGGTCCGCCACGCTGGGCTCGGTCGCCGGGTTAGGGGTGACGAAGCCGGCGACGGGGATCTGGTACGCGTGCGCGAGATACCCGAACGCGTCGTGCGTGGTCACCAGGTACCGGTGCGCCGCGGGGATCGCGGCGATCGTCCGCGCGACGTAGTCGTCCAGCGCGCTCAGCTCGGCGAGGTACGCCTCGGCGTTGCGCCGGAACTCCGCGGCACCGGGCGGGTCGGCCGCGCTGAGCGTGTCGCGGATCAGCTCCACGTACGCCTGCGCGTTGCCGACGTCCTGCCACAGGTGCGGGTCGATCTCCCCGTGCACGTGGCGGCCGAGCACCGCCTGCGGCAGCTGGTAGACCCGCTCCCCGGGCCGCCCGAGGAACCGGTAGCCGCGGCCGGCGGGCACCTCCTTCAACGCCTTGCCCGGCACCTCGATGACCGTGCGGGCCGGGTCGTACACCTCCTGGCGGATGTCGCCGCCGCCGTGCGGGTCCGCGTACAGGTAGAGCTGTCCGGTGTCGATGTCGACCGTCAGGTCGGCGTGACCGGAACCGAGCACCGCCGGCGCGGGAATCCCGGTGGCGGAGTGGGGGTCGACGCCGACCGCGAACGTGAACGTCTGCTCGCCCAGCTCGACCGGCCTGGCGTCGTGCGCCACGCGCAGCGTGGCGGACATCGTGAGCCGGTAGACGCCAGGGGCCGTGAAGGCCCAGCTCATGTGGGTGTGCGCGGCCGGCGGCAGGGTCGCCGTGTCGTCGCGATAGCCGGTGGCCGGGTCGAACCCGTCGGCCGAGTTGACGGAGAAGGTCGGCTCGCCGAACGACTCCGTCAGGTATGCCACCAGGTGGCCGGGACCCGACAGAGCCGTCGCGGAGAGGAGCACGTCGGACGACCGGTCGGCGCCGTGTGCCGCTCCGGTCCCCCGAACCCGCAGGCCGAGCCAGATCGTGTCCAGCGACACGTCCTCGACCAGCGGGATGATCTCGGCGGCGTACCTGGACGCGCCTTCCGCCAGCGAGACGTTCGGCACGCCGTCGCGGAGGTTCGCGTCCAGTGCCTTGATGACGTTCTGGGCCTCCAGCAGCAGATAGTTGCTGAACGCGACGTCCGCGTACACGATGTTGCGCACGTCGCGCAGCGTCGGCTCGTAGGCGTGCGTGTCGGCGCCGTCGGGCACGATCGCGTCCACCACCACCCGGTCGCCGCCGACGTTGCGGACGAGGTCGGCCAGGATCCCCGTCGTCGTCACCACCTGCAAGCGGCCCGCGTCCGCGGTGAACGCGACCGGCGCGGCGCATCCGGCCAGGAGCACGGCGAACGCCGCCACGACAGCCGCCCGCCACGACCTCTTCGCCGTCATCCCCACCCTCGCCGCCTAGCCGCATATGAAAACCGTTTTCGTATTCTGCGTGCAGCGCGGCCGGATGGCAAGAGCGCACGGACCCTAAAGGTCGATGCCGGTGAGGACGAGGGTGCGTTCGTGGGTGTAGTCGGTCATCGCGGACCGGACGCCCTCGCGGCCCGTCCCCGAGCCCTTGACGCCGCCGTACGGCATCTGGTCGGCGCGGTACGACGGGACGTCGCCGACGATCACGCCACCCACCTCGAGTTCGCGGTACGCGCGGAAGGCGAGGGTCAGGTCGTGGGTGAAGACGCCGGCCTGGAGGCCGAAGCGGGAGTCGTTGATCCGGCGGAACGCGTCGTCGGGGCCGTCCACCGGCGCGAGCACCAGGACGGGGCCGAACACCTCCTCGCAGACCACCTTCGCGTCGGCCGGAGCGCCTTCGAGGACGGTCGGCGCGTACGTGCTGCCCGTCCGCACCCCGCCGGTGAGCACCCTGGCGCCGGCCGCCACCGCCTCGTCCACCCAGGCTTCCACCCGCCGCGCCGCCGCCTCGTCGACGAGCGGGCCGACCTCGGTGCGTTCGTCGGACGGGTCGCCGGTGCGCAGCCCCGACACCGCGGCCACCAGGCGGTCGCGCAGCCGCTCGTACACGGTCGCGTCCGCGTAGACCCGCTGCACCCCGATGCACGACTGGCCGGCCTGGTAGTTCGCGAACAGCGCGATCCGGGCCGCGGCCCGCTCCAGGTCCGCGGGATCCCGGTAGTCGCCGGCCACGTACGCCGCGGCGTTGCCGCCGAGTTCCAGCACGACATGCCGGCCCGGCACGGCCGCGGCGATCGCGGCGCCGACCGGGCCGGAGCCCGTGAACGACACGATCTCCAGCCGGTCGTCGGCGACCAGGCCGGCGGCGCGCTCGTCCGGGACGGTGAGGACGCTGACCATGCCCGGCGGCAGCCCGGTCTCCGCGATGATCTCCCCGAGCAGCAGCGCGGAGAGCGGCGTCCGGGGGGCCGGCTTGACGACGACCGGCGCGCCGACCGCGATGGCCGGCGCCACCTTGTGGGCCACGAGGTTCAGCGGGAAGTTGAACGGCGTGAGGGCCAGGACGGGGCCCTTGGGCACGCGGGTGACGTAGGCCAGCCGGCCCTCCCCGCCCGGGTCGGTGTCGAGCCGCATGACCTCGCCCGACCAGCTCCGGGCGGCCTCGGCGGCCAGCCGGAACACCGCGACCGCGCGGGCGACCTCGGCACGGGCCCACCGGACCGGTTTGCCGTTCTCGGCGGTGATGAGGCGCGCGATCGCCTCGGCCCGCTCGGCGAGCCGCGCGCTGACCGCCGCCAGCGCCTCCGCGCGGACGTGGGCCGGCAGCGCGGCGGCCCGGTGCCGGAGCCCGTGCGCGGCGGCCACGGCCCGCTCCACCTGCTCCTCGGTGGCGTAGGTGGTGGCGCCGGCGAGGCGGCCGTCGTACGGGCAACGCACGTCCAGGCGGCCGGACCCGTGCTCGGGCTGGCCGGCGATCCAGAGCGGGACAGGGCCGGGCTCACTCATGCCGCCGCTCCGCTTCGCTCCGCGCCGTCATGAGGCACCGACACCCAGAGCTGGCCGATTCGCTCGCTACGCTCACTCACGCCGCCACACGGTACGGGTGCCGGCGCCGCCGTTCATTGTCCAGAGCGGCCAACGGGAGGCGGCTGACTACGACGGTCCGGCCAACCGGCGTCGGCGCGCCGCGATGGCGAACCACAGCTCCATCCGGGCGTCCGCGGTGCTCAGGTCGCGACCCGTCAACGCCTCCGCCTTGCGGACCCGGTAGCGCAGGGTATGGCGGTGGATGCCCAGCGCGGCCGCCGCGGGGTCGTACTGCCCGTGGTGCTCCAGCCAGACCGCCAGCGACCCGGCCAGGTCGACGCCGGACTCCCGCTGGTACGCGTCCAGCGGGCCCAGCACACCGTCCGCGTACGCCGCCAGCGCCGGCAGGTCGACGAGGTTCACCGCGGCCGTCCGGCGCAGCTCGCCGTAGTCGAGCACCGGCGGCGTCCGGTGCCGGGCCCCGGCCGCCGCCTGCCGGGCCCGGTCGATCGCCTCGACCAGCCCGCCGGCCCCCGCCGCCTGGCTCGTGCCGAGCGCCACCGACCCGTCCGCCGGGACGGTCCGCCGCACGATCTCCTGGTCGGCGCCGCTCGCCGTGACCGCCACCAGCTCGTCGTCCACGGTCGCGGCGAACACCTGGTCGCCGAGCCCGGCGCGCAGGTCGAGCCGGACCCGCTCCACCGCGCCGCGCTCGCCGGTGAACACGCCGACCCGCAGCCCGCGCCGCAGCAGCAGCTCGCCGCCGAGCCCGGCCAGCACGTCCGGCGCCGGACGGGTCCCGTCGAGCAGCAGCCGCAGCAGCGCCGCGGCGCGGGTCGCCTCCCGGTCGCCGCCGCCCTGCTCCAGGTCGAAGGAGAGCAGCGCGGTGGCGACGTCGACGAGGGACCGGTCCGCCGTCCCCAGTGGACGGTCAGTGCCCACCGCGAGGAAGCCCCGGCCGCCCGCGGCGGACGCCAGCGGCCGCACCACCACCTGCGTGCCGCCCTGGATCAGCGAGAGGGCGGCGGGCCGGCGCGACCGCAGCCGCCCCAGCTCGGCGACCAGCGCGCCGGCGGCGCCGCGGGCCGAGGCCGGCGAGACGTGGCGCACCGTGCCGCCGGGCGAGAGCAGGGCGGCCCAGCCGTGCACCTGGCCGGCGAGCCGGCGCACCACGCCGAAGGCGCTGCCGGTGACGGCGGCCCGGGTCAAGGCCTGCTGCCCGGCGAAGCCGCGGGTCACCTCCGCGTACCGGTCGGCGGCGAGCAGGTCCGACACGGCCTTGCCGATGGCGATGAACGGCGTCGGCTCCGCCACCTCGACCAGCGGCAGCGCGTGCTCGCCGGCCGCGCGGACCAGGGCCGGCGGCACGGACTGGGTGGCCGGGCCGACGCCGTACCCGAGCCCGACGACCCGCGCGTCCACGAGCCGGCTGACGTAGGCCGCGAGCGGCGCGCGGCCACGCGGCAGGCGCAGCCCGGTGGTGAGGACCAGCTCGCCGCCCTCGAGATAGGGAGTGGGATCGGTGAGCTCGCTGGTGGCGACCCAGCGGATCGGCGCCGCCAGCGCGTCCGCCGAGGCACCGGAGCCGAGCAGCCGCAGGCCGAGCCGCGGGTCGGCGAGCAGGGCACTGAGGGTGGCGGGCATCTCCACACCGTACAACCGGGGCCGCACTCGCTGTACCAGCTGGCCAGGGGGCGGACGGCGGCCGCGCGGTTAGCGTGGCGGCATGTCGCACCCCGTCCTCGGCGGCCCGGCCCTGCCGCAGCGCCGCCAGCTCGTGACCGAGATCCCCGGGCCGGAGTCGCGCCGGCGCCTCGCCCGCCGCCAGCGGCTGGTCCCCGCCGGCGTGGGCACGACCCTGCCGGTCTTCGTCGAGGCGGCCGGCGGCGGCGTCCTGCGGGACGTGGACGGCAACTCGCTGATCGACCTGGCCTCCGGGATCGCTGTCACCGGGGTCGGCAACGCCGCGCCGGAGGTCGCCGACCGGGTGGCCGCGCAGGTCCGGGCCTTCACCCACACGTGCTTCATGGTCACGCCGTACGACGCCTACGTCGACGTCTGCGAACGGCTGGCCGAGCTCACGCCGGGATCGCACGACAAGAAGTCCGTGCTGCTCAACTCGGGAGCGGAGGCGGTGGAGAACGCGGTCAAGATCGCGAGGCGGTACACCGGCCGGGACGCGGTCGTGGTGTTCGACCACGCCTACCACGGGCGGACCAACCTCACGATGGCGATGACCGCCAAGAACATGCCGTACAAGGCGGGCTTCGGCCCCTTCGCCGGCGAGGTCTACCGGGCCCCGGTCTCGTACCCGTTCCGGGATCCCGCGGGTCTGTCCGGCGAGGCCGCCGCCGAGCGTGCCATCGACGTCGTCGAGAAGCAGGTCGGCGCCGCCAACGTCGCCTGCCTGGTGATCGAGCCGATCCTGGGCGAGGGCGGGTTCGTGGTGCCGGCGCCGGGCTTCCTGCCGCGGCTCGCCGCGTGGGCCCGTGACAACGGCGTCGTCTTCGTCGCCGACGAGATCCAGACCGGCTTCTGCCGCACCGGCGACTGGTTCGCCTCCGCGCACGAGGACGTGGTGCCCGACCTGGTCACCACCGCCAAGGGCATCGCCGGTGGGCTGCCGCTCGCCGCCGTCACGGGCCGCGCCGACATGATGGACGCGGTGCATCCCGGCGGGCTCGGCGGGACCTACGGCGGCAACCCGGTCGCCTGCGCCGCCGCGCTCGCCGCCATCGACGTCATGCGCGCCGGTGACCTGGCCGGCGCCGCCCGCCGGCTCGGCGCGATCATGCTCGACCGGTTCCGCGCGCTGGCGGCCGAGCATCCCGCGATCGGCGACGTCCGGGGACGCGGCGCGATGGTGGCGGTGGAGCTGGTCCGGCCGGACGGCCACACCCCCGACCCGGCCCGGGCCGCGGCGGTCTCCGCCCACTGCCACGCGCACGGGGTGCTCACGCTCACCTGCGGCACGGACGGCAACGTGCTGCGCTTCCTCCCGCCGCTGGTGATGCCGGAGCCGCTGCTGCGGGAGGCCCTGGACGTGCTGGCGGACGCCTTCGTTGCGTCGAGAGATCGAGAAGCGTAGCGTTTGTCACCGAGCCGGAAGCGCAAGGCGCCACAGGGGGCGTGTGGCGCAGGTTGCAGTGCCCCGGCTCCGGGGCCTTCCCTCGAGGTAGGTCATGAGAAGGCAGCTCACCGTCCTCGGCGTCGCTCTGCTCGCCGCCGCGGCGTCCATCCTGATGTTCGTCCGTCCCGCCGACGCCGCCGTGGGTCTGCACGTCAGCGGCGCGCACATCGTCGAGGCCAACGGCCAGCGGTTCGTCATGCGCGGCGTCAACCACCCGCATGTCTGGTTCACGGGCCAGACCCGCGCGTTCGCCGACATCAAGGCACTCGGTGCGAACACCGTGCGGGTGGTGCTCGGCAGCGGCAAGCGGTGGGGTCCCTCCACCGACGTCGCCGCGGTCGTCGCGCAGTGCAAGCAGAACCGGCTCATCTGCGTCCTGGAGGTGCACGACACCACCGGGTACGGCGAGGAGGGCGCCGCGGCCAGCCTGGACGAGGCGGTCGACTACTGGATCAGCCAGAAGAGCGCGCTGGTCGGCGAGGAGAACTACGTCGTCGTCAACATCGGCAACGAGCCGATCGGCAACCAGAACGCCAGCCAGTGGATCGGTGCGACCACGGCCGCGATCCGCAAGATGCGGGCCAACGGCTTCGAGCACCTCCTGATGGTCGACGCGCCGAACTGGGGCCAGGACTGGCAGTACGTCATGCGGGACAACGCGCAGACCATCCTGGACGCCGACACCCAGCGCAACACCGTGCTCTCGATCCACATGTACGCGGTGTTCAACACCGCCGCGAGCATCGTCGACTACCTCAACCGCTTCCAGACGAACGGCTGGCCGCTGGTCATCGGCGAGTTCGGCTGGCGGTTCAACGCCGGCGAGGTCGACCACGAGACGATCCTGGCGGAGGCGCAGGCCCGCGGCCTCGGCTACCTGGGCTGGTCGTGGAGCGGCAACACCGACCCGATCCTCGACATGGCCACCAGCTTCGACCCGGCCCGGCTCACCACCTGGGGCGAACGGATCTTCAACGGCGCCAACGGCATCAGGGCGACGGCGAAGGAGGCGACCATCTTCGGCGGTACGCCGACCACGCCACCGGCCACGACCCCGCCGGCCACGACCCCGCCCGCCACCACCCCGCCGGCCGGCGAACGGGCCTGCACGGCCGCGTACGCGGTGCTGGGCCAGTGGCCGGGCGGCTTCCAGGGCGACGTGCGGGTCACCGCGGGCACCGCGGCGATCAGCGGCTGGACGGTCACGCTGACGTTCCCGAACGGCCAGTCGGTCACCCAGGCATGGAACGCCACCGTCACCACCAGCGGCCCGACCGCGACCGCCCGCAACGCCGGCTACAACGGCAGCCTCGCCGCCGGAGCCAGCACGACCTTCGGCTTCCTCGGCTCCTGGACCGGCAGCAACGGCGCGCCGGCCGTCACCTGCACCGCCACCTGACGCGACAGCGCACTCCCGGGCCGGACGCGACCAGCGTCCGGCCCGGTTTTCTTTGCCCGCCGGAGGTATTGACAAGATCGGCGGTGCCAGGAAACTTATGTGTCCTAGCAGGAAACCTGGATGTCCTCCGGTTCCACCGGAGGTGACCCGAGCGGGGGGACGAGTGCGGAACGCACCTTCAGACGATGGCGACCAGGGTGTCGTCGACGCCGCGGTCTCGGCGCTCGGCGCGCGGCTCCGCGAGGTGCGGCTGCGCCGGCGCGAGACGCTGGACTCGCTGGCCAGCCGGAGCGGCCTGACCAAGAGCTTCCTCTCGAAGCTCGAACGCGGCCGCGCCTCGGTGTCGGTCGGTGCGCTGCTGCGCATCTGCGCCGCGCTCGACGTCCAGCTCGCCGAGATCATGAACGCCCCGGAGGGACGCCTGGTCCGCGCCGGCGCGCTGACCCAGGTGGCGCTCGGCGGCGAGGGGCTCACGGAGTACCAGTTGACCCCCGCCGACGAGCACCGCGTCCAGGTGCTGCTGAGCGAGATCGAGGCCGGCGGCGGCTCCGGCGAGGAGTACTACACCTTTCCCGTCGAGGTCGAGTTCGTCCACGTCATCAAGGGGCGGCTGACCGTCTCGCTGGAGGGCGAGGTGCACGAGCTGGCCCGGGGTGACTCGCTGACCTTCGTCAGCGTGCCGCACGCCTTCCACAACCCGGGTCCCGGCGCCGCCACCGTGCTGTGGGTGATGACGCCGGCCCTGCCCAGCAACGAACGGAGCACTTCCCGATGACCACCTCACCGCGGCTGCCGCTGGGCTTCGCCGTCGGCTACGACCCGGCGGCGTCGGTCGCCGACATGGCCGCCCTGATGGCGCGGGCCGAGACGCGCGGCTTTGACACCGGCTTCTTCTCCGAGACCTTCTACACCAACCGCGACTCCGTCTCCGCGATCTCCGCGTTCGCGACGGCGACGAGCCGCATCGCCCTCGGCACGACCCAGGTCGTACGCCTGCGCAGCCCGCTCGTGATGGCGCAGACCGCGGCCACCCTCGACGAGCTCTCCGGCGGGCGGTTCGTGCTCGTCATCGGCGCGTGCACCGACAAGCACGCCGCCCGCAACGGCCTGCCGCCGCAGCCGCCCGCGGCCGTGCTCGCGGAGTACGTCGCCTGCATCCGCGAACTGCTCACCGGCGCGAAGGTCACCTTCGAGGGCCGGTACGTCCGTCTCGACGGCGTCGGGCTCAACTGGAAGCCGGCCCGTGCCGACATCCCGATCTGGATCGCCGCCGCCAGCCCGCTGGGGCTGCGCACCGCCGGCGAGATCGGCGACGGCGTCCTGCTCGACGCCGGCACGTCACCGGAGTACAGCGCCAACGCGCTGGCCATCCTCCGCGAGGCGCGCGCGGCCGCCGGGCTGGACATGGCCGGCTTCGCGGTCGCGCAGCTCGTCAACACCTCCATCGAACAGACCCGGGAGGCGGCGGTGGCGGCCGTGCGGTGGGAGGTGGCGTCCAAGTTCCGGTACGCGTCCACCGCGCGCGGCAAGGTCCTCGTCGGCGAGCCGAACATCAGCCCGGACGCGCCGGCCGAGCTGTCCGCCGTCTACGCCGAGAAGGGTCTCGACGCGCTGCTGGCCGCGATCCCGGACGACTACGTGGCCGCGCTGACCGCCGCCGGCACCGTCGCGGAGGTGCGCGCGCGGCTGGACCGCTACCGCGCCGCCGGGGTCGCGCTGCCGCTGGTGCGTCCCGCCTCCGCCGGCCAGGTCGACCGGCTCCTCGGCGCCGTCGAGGAGCTGACGGCACCCGCACCGGCAGGTCCCGCCGATGGGAACTGACGGCCGCCTGTGGGGCGGACGCTTCGCGGTCCCGCCGGCACCCGAGATGGCCGCGCTGTCGCGGTCCGAGCCGTGCCACTTCGACCTGCTCCCCTACGACGTCGCCGGTTCCCGGGCCCACGTGGCCGGGCTCGCGCGGGTCGGCCTGCTCACCGCCGGCGAGGCCGCGCGGGTCGACGCGGAACTGGCCGCCATCGCCGACGAGTACCGCGCCGGGACGCTCGCGCCGGCACCGGGCGACGAGGACGTCCACGGGTTCGCCGAGCGCGTGCTGGCCCAGCGGCTGGGTCCCCTGGCCGGGAAGGTGCGCGCCGGCCGGTCCCGCAACGACCAGGCGGCCAACAACCTCCGGCTCTACCTGCGCGACCGGGCCCGTACCGTGCACGACCGGCTGCTCGACGTCGTCGACGCCCTCCTCGGCCAGGCCGGCCGGCACCTGACCTCGGTGGCACCGGGTTTCACCCACCTCCAGCCCGCCCAACCCGTCGTCTTCGGCCACCTGCTGCTCGCGCACGCGCAGCGCGTCTGGCGCGACGCCACCCGCATCCGGGACTGGGACGCCCGGGCCGCCCTCTCGCCACTCGGCGCCGCCGCCCTCGCCGGCTCGCCGCTCGTGCCGCACCCCGAGGAGGCGGCGACCCGGCTCGGGTACGACGGCACGTGCGCCAACTCCGTCGACGCCGTCTCGGCCCGCGACCACGTCGCCGAGTTCCTCTTCGTGTCGTCGATGCTCGGCGTCCACCTGTCGGGCCTGGCCGAGGAGGTCTGCCTGTGGGTCTCCGACCAGTTCCGCTGGGCCCGCCTGCACGACGCGTACGCGACCGGCAGCTCGATCATGCCGCAGAAGAAGAACCCGGACATCGCCGAGCTGACCCGCGGCAAGGCGGGCCGGCTGCTCGGCAACCTGATGGGGCTCATGGGCGCCCTCAAGGGCCTGCCGCTGGCGTACAACCGGGACCTGGTCGAGGACAAGCGGGCCGCGATGGACTCGGTGGACACGCTGCTGCTCACACTGCCCGCGATGGCCGGCATGCTGCGCACGCTGGAGTTCGACGCCGACCGGATGCGCCGCGACGCGGCCGCCCGGTTCACCCTCGCCACCGAGGTGGCCGACTGGCTCGCGGCGCGCGGCGTGCCGTTCAGCGAGGCCCACGAGATCACGGGCCGGCTCGTGCGGCTCTGCGAGGAGCGCGGCTGCGACCTGCCCGACCTCGACCCGGCGGCGCTGCGCGAGGTCGACCCGCGCCTCGCCGCCGAGGTGCGCGACGTGCTCAGCGTCGACGCGGCGGTGGCCCGGCGGACGGCGGCCGGCGCGACCGCGCCGGAGCGGGTGGCCGAGCAGTTGGCCGCCCTCGCCGCGCGCGTCGCCGACGCGCGCGGGTGGGCCTCGGGTTACCCGGGGCCGCGGTCGTGAGCGGCTCCGTCTGGCCCGACGGCGCCAGGTCGTGCGTCGCGCTGGCCTTCGACCTAGACGGCCCGACCGGCGGAGCGATGCTCGACGGCAGCCTGTGGCGCTCGCCCCGGCACTTCAGCCTCGGCGGCTACGACGTGCACCGCGCGCTGCCGCGCGTGCTGGACCTGCTCGACCGCTTCGCGGTGCCGGCCACGTTCTTCGTCCCGGCCCGGGTGGTGGAGATGTGGCCGGAGGCGTGCCGGCGCATCGCCGACCGCGGGCACGAGGTGGCGCACCACGGTGACCGGCACGAGTGCTACTGGGACCTGACCGTCGACGAGCAGCGGGCCGTGCTGAGCCGTTCGCAGGCGGTGTTCCGGGCTGTGCTGGGTGCGCCGGCCGTGGGGTTCCGCACGCCGTCCGGCGACTGGCATCCGGAGACGCCGCGGCTGCTGGTCGAGCACGGCATCACGTACTCCAGCTCGATGCGCGACGACGAGCGTCCGTACCGGCACGTGGTCGACGGCGTGGTGTCGGAGCTCGTGGAGATCCCGGCCCGGGTCGACCTGGACGACTACGCCTACTTCGCCTACCACCGGGACCCGGACTTCCCGAAGGGCCAGGACCGGATCGCCGGCTACCGGTCCACTCTGGACAACTGGCGGCGGGAGTTCGACGGCCACCACCGGGCCGGCGCCTGCCTGACCACCATCTGGCATCCGAAGGTGTCGGCGACGCCGGGACGGGCCATCGTGCTCGAACGGCTGCTGGAGCACATGACCGCCGCGGGCGGCGTGTGGTTCGCCCGCTGCCGCGACGTCGCGGCGTGGTGGCGGTCCCGGCCCGCCGGAGTCGCGGCGTGACCGGGGCCGGGACCGTGCGGCACGAGGACGGCGGACCGCGCTGGCCGGGCACGGCCCGCTGCGCCGCGCTGGTGACGGTGAACTTCGACGGCGAGGATCTGCTGCTCGCCGAGCCCGGCATGGCCGGCCGGCAGAAGACGCTCTCCGTGCTCCGGTACGGGGCCACGCGCGGCGCCGCGCGGCTGCTCGACGCGCTCGACGGCGCCGGCCTGCCGAGCACGTGGTTCACGCCGGTGTCGACCGCCGACCGCCATCCGGGCGTGGTCCGCGACGTCGCCCGCGCCGGTCACGCGGTCGGCCTGCGCGGCCGGGTCTACGGCCCGCTCGACCGGATCACCGGCGCCGAACGCCGCCCCCTCCTGGCGGAGGCCGCGCATCGGCTCGGCGTCCTGGCGGGCGGCCCGGTCCGCGGCTTCCGGCTGCCCGTCGGCGAGTGGCCGCTGACCCTGGCATCCGAGCTGGCCGACGCCGGCATCGCGTGGTCGTCGAGCTGGCACGGCGACGACACCCCGTTCGTGCTGCCCGCCGGGGACGGCCGCCACCTGGTCGAGTTCCCGGCCCACCACGCGCTGGACGACCGCGTGGCCTTCTACTGGAACGTCAACCCGCCGATCCCGGCCGGCCAGTCCCGGATCGCCCCGTACGCCGAGGTGCTCGACAACTGGCTCCTCGAGTTCGAGGGCTGCCGCCGGGAGGGTCTGCTCTTCGTCGTCCAGCTCCACCCCGAGATCTGCGGCACGCCGGGCCGGATCGGCCTGGTCGAGGAGCTGCTGGCCACCATCGCCGGCGACCCCGCGGTGTGGCGGCCGACCGGCGACGAGCTCGCCGCGTGGTGGACCGCCACGCATCCGGTCAACCCGCCCGGGCATCCCGCCGATGTCTTCTTCGCGTCCGCCGAGGTCAACGCCGGCGGCCGCGCCTTCCCCCGAGAAAGCGAGAAACCATGAAGACGATCCCCCACGTACGCCTGATCGCCGCCGCCACCGCTGTCGCCGCCGCGCTCACCGTCGCCGCCTGTGGCGAGGGCGGCGGCGAGGCCGCGGCCGAACCGACCACCACGAACGTCGAACGCATCCAGGTGGCGCTGCCCGACGACATCAGATCCAGCGGCGTGCTGCGCATCGGCACGAGCTTCAACTTCCCGCCGCTCAACTACAAGAACGACAAGAACGAGTACGACGGCATCGAACCGGCCCTGATGGACGCGCTGGGCCAGAAGCTGGGCCTGCGCATCGAGCGGGTGGAGACGAACTTCGCCGGCCTCCTGCCGGGGCTGCAGGCGGACCGGTTCGACATCGTCACCTCCGGCATGAACGACACCGTCGAGCGGCAGGCCCAGGTGGACTTCGTCGACTACCTCGAGAGCGGCACCTCCGTGCTGGTGAAGAAGGACAACCCCAAGGGCATCGAGGGACCCGCCGACCTCTGCGGGGCGTCGCTCGGCGAGACCGTCGGAACCGTCTACATCGAACAGTTGGAGAAGCTCTCCGCCGACTGCACCGCCGCCGGCCGCGAGGCCATCGACATCCAGACGCTGCCGTCCGGCTCGGAGGTGGCCCAGGCCATCGTCACCGGGCGGGTCGACGGCACCTTCGCCAACCACGTCGCCAACCTGTACTTCGCCGACCAGACCGGCGGGCAGCTCGCCGTCGTCGGCGAACGGCTGAACGCGGTGCCGCTCGGCATCGCCGTGCCCAAGGACGACCAGGTGCTCCGCGACGCCGTCAAGGCCGGGCTCACGTCGCTGGTCGAGGACGGCACGTACGGCCGGATCCTCACCGAGTGGGGTGTCGCCGACGCCGCCCTGAAGGAGATCACGATCAACGGGAAGGCGGGCTGAGTCGCGGTGGTGAAGACCCTCCCGTTCCGGCACGCCCGAGCGGCCGGGGTGGACGAGGTCGTCGTCCCCCGGCGGCATCCCGGGCGGTGGGCCCTGGCCCTCGTCCTGCTCGTCATGGCGGTCATGATCGTCGAGGGCATGGTCACCAACCCGGCGATGCGCTGGGACGTCGTCGGCGACTACCTGTTCGCCGCGCCGGTGCTCGAAGGGCTCGGCATGACGTTGCGGATCACCGTGCTGGCGATGGCGATCGGCATCGTCCTCGGCGGGATCCTCGCGGTCATGCGGCTGTCCGGCAACCCCGTCCTGGTCGGCGTCAGCATCGGCTACTCGGCCCTGTTCCGCAGCATCCCGATCCTCGTCCAGCTGTTGTTCTGGTTCTTCCTGTCGGCGGTGCTGCCGACGATCGGGCTCGGCATCCCGTTCGGCCCGGTGTTCGTGGAGGCGGACACCAACACGCTGATCAGCCGGTTCGGTGCCGCGCTGCTGGGCCTCGGACTGGCCGAGGCGGCGTACATGTCGGAGATCATCCGGGCCGGCCTGTTGAGCGTCCCTCGTGGACAGTCGGAGGCGGCCGCGGCGCTCGGCATGTCGCGCGGGCGTGCGCTGCGCCGGATCATCCTGCCGCAGGCGATGCGGTTCATCGTCCCGCCGACCGGCAACCAGGCGATCTCCATGCTCAAGATGACCTCGCTGGTCATCGCGATCTCGTTGCCCGACCTGCTCACCTCCGTGCAGACCATCTACGCGCGGAACTTCCTGCAGATCCCGCTCCTCACCGTCGCCTGCTTCTGGTACCTGGTGATGACCGGTGTCCTGAGCGTCGGCCAGCTGTTCCTGGAGCGCCACTTCGGAAAGGGGGTCCGGGTATGACCGGCGACGCGCTGGTCCGGGCGGAGGCGGTGACCAAGAGCTTCGGCCACGTCCGTGCCTTGCGCGGCGTCGACCTGGAGGTCCACCGCGGCGAGACCGTCTGCCTGATCGGGCCGTCCGGCTCCGGCAAGAGCACGTTCCTGCGGTGCGTCAACCACCTGGAGAAGATCGACTCGGGCCGCCTGACGGTCGACGGCGAGCTGGTCGGCTACCGGCGGGCCCGGGGCAAGCTCTACGAGCTGCGGGAACGGGAGATCTGCCGGCGCCGGGCCGACATCGGCATGGTGTTCCAGAACTTCAACCTCTTCCCGCACCTCACGGTCCTGGAGAACGTGGTCGAGGCGCCGATCCACGTCCGCCGGGAGCGCGCCGCCGACGCCCGCGCGCGCGGCCGCGAGCTGCTCGCCCGCGTCGGCCTCGCCGACAAGGCGGACGCCCATCCCGCGCAGCTGTCCGGCGGCCAGCAACAGCGGGTCGCCATCGCGCGGGCCCTGGCCATGCGGCCGACGCTGATGCTCTTCGACGAGCCGACCTCGGCGCTCGACCCCGAACTGGTCGGCGAGGTGCTGGATGTCATGCGGGAGCTGGTCAAGGACGGCATGACGATGATCGTCGTGACGCACGAGATGGCCTTCGCCCGCGAGTCGGCCGACCGCGTCGTCTTCATGGCCGACGGCACCGTGGTGGAGTCCGGCCCACCGCGGGAGCTGTTCGCCGCCCCACGGCACGAACGGACCCGTGCCTTCCTCTCCAAGGTGTTGATGTGAACCAGCGTGTCATCCCGCGGCCGCCCGTCGGGCCGGTCGACTCCCACGCCGTGCCCCGGTTCGCCGGCCCGGCGACGTTCGCCCGGCTCCCCCGCCTCGACGAGGTGACGGCCTACGACGTGGCCGTGGTCGGGGTGCCGTTCGACACGGGCGTCTCCTACCGGCCGGGTGCCCGGTTCGGCCCGGCGCACGTACGGGAGAGCTCCCGGCTGCTGCGGCCGTACAACCCGGCGGTCGACGTCCAGCCGTTCGCGGCCATGCAGGTGGTGGACGCCGGGGACATCGCCTGCAACCCGTACGCCATCGAGGAGGCGATCGGCACGATCGAGCGCGGCGCCGACGAGCTGCTCGGAACCGGTGCCCGTCTGCTGACGATCGGCGGCGACCACACGATCGCGCTGCCGCTGCTGCGCGCGGTCGCCCGCCGGCACGGGCCGGTCGCGGTGGTGCACTTCGACGCGCACCTCGACACGTGGGACACGTACTTCGGCGCCGAGTACACGCACGGCACCCCGTTCCGGCGGGCCGCCGAGGAGGGGCTGATCGACCGGGAGGGCAGCGTGCACGTGGGCATCCGGGGCCCGCTCTACGGCCCGGCCGACCTGGCCGACGACCGCCGCCTCGGCTTCACGGCGGTGACCTGCCCCGACATCGAGGCCGAGGGGCTCGCCGGCGCGATCGAGCGGATCCGGGCCCGGATCGGCGACCGGCCGGTCTACCTTTCCGTGGACATCGACGTGCTCGACCCGGCGCACGCGCCGGGAACCGGCACCCCGGAGCCCGGCGGGCTCACGAGCCGCGAACTGCTGGCGATGCTGCGCTCCTTCCGCGACGCGAACCTCGTCTCGGCGGACGTGGTGGAGGTCGCGCCGGCGTACGACCACGCGCAGCTCACCGGCTTCGCCGGTGCGCACGTGGCGTACGAGCTGCTGTCCGCGATGGCCGTGGCCGACCGCGGCTGAGTCTTTGCATTGCACTCGCATTGCGACTGCGCTAGCGTCAATACAATGCAGTCGTATTGCGAAACGGCGTCCGTGCTTCCGCTGTCCGAGGTGTCCGCGGAGCAGGTCGACCTGGTGGGCGGCAAGGCGGCCGTCCTCGGTGACCTGCTCCGCCGTGGCGAACGCGTGCCGCCGGGATTCTGTGTCACCACGCGGGCACACCGGCTCGGGGTCCTGCCCGAGGCGGAGGTCTTCGCGGCGTACCGGCGGATGGGCGGCGGCCCGGTCGCGGTGCGCTCCAGCGCGACCGCCGAGGACCTCCCGGACGCCAGCTTCGCCGGGCAGTACGACACCGTCCTGGGCGTCGACGGCGAGGCGGAGCTGCTCGCCGCGATCCGCACCTGCTGGGACTCCCTGCACACCGCACGCGCCGTCGCGTACCGCCGGGCCCGCGACATCGACCCCGCGACGGTACGCGTGGGCGTCGTCGTGCAGCGGATGGTCGACGCCGAGGTCGCCGGCGTGCTGTTCACCGCGAACCCGGTGACCGGCCGGCGCACCGAGATGACGGTCGACGCGGCTCCCGGGCTCGGCACCGCCGTGGTCGAGGGCACCACCGCCGTCGACCACTACGTCCTGGACGGCGCGGCAGGGCCGGAGCGCGGCTGCCTGACCGCGGCACGGCTCGCGGAGCTGCGGGAGGCCGGCGAGCGGCTGCGGGGCCATTTCGGCGGCCCGCAGGACGTGGAGTGGGCCTTCGACCGGGACGGCACGCTCTGGCTGCTCCAGTCGCGGCCGATCACCACCCTCTTCCCCCTCCCGCCGCCGGCCGACGGCCCGCAGCCGCGGGTCTACCTCGAGTTCGGCCACGTGCAGGGCATCCAGCAGCCGGTGACGCCGATGGGCATGGCCACGTTGCGGAAGGTCGTCGAGGCGATGACCGCCTCGCTCGGTCTGCGGGTGCGGATCGTCGACATCGGCGGCCGCCTCTACGGCGACCTCTCCGACGCGGCCCGCGACCCGGCCACCCGCAAGCGGCTGGTCGCGATGATGGCGGTCGACTTCGGCCCGCGGGCCCAAGCGGTGATGGAGCACGTCCTGGCCGACCCGCGGTTCGCGCCGGCCGGGCGGGCCGGCGGGAGGCGGGTCGACGGCACCGCCCTGCGCACCGCGGTGGGGGCACTGGCCGGGATCGCCCGGGCCCTGGCCCGGCCGGAGGCCGCCCGGCGGCGGCTGTCCCGCGCCGTCGAGGAGCTGCGGCTGGCCTCCGCCGCCCCGGACACGCTGCGCACCACCGCCGAGCGGCTGGCGTTCGTACGGGACGACGCCGACGCGCCGAGCGCCGGCGACCTCACCTGGACCATCGTGGCCGGGCTGCTCGCGTCGGCCCTGCCGGCCCGGTTGCTGGCCGGTGTCGCCGGCGCCGACGAGATCCACACCGTCCTCAGTGGAGTTCCGCACAACGTCACCATCGAGATGGACCTGGCGCTCTGGCGGATCGCCGCCGGCCCCGCCGCCGCGCACCGCCGGCTGCTGCGCGACACCCCGCCACCGGAGCTGGCGGCGCGCTACCTGCGCGGCGACCTGCCGGACATCGGTCTGGCGGCCTTCCTGGAGCGGTACGGCCACCGCGGCGCCGCCGAAGCGGACCTCGGGGTGCCGCGCTGGGCGGAGGACCCCACACCGGTCTTCGCGGCCCTCGCCAACTACCTGCGGATCACCGACCCGGCCCAGGCACCCGACCGGCGGTTCGCTCGGGCCGCCGCGACGGCCGAGGACACCCTCCAGCGGCTGGCCGCGCGGGTCCGGAGGCGCCGGCCGGTGCGGGGCCGGCTCGCCGTGTTCCTGCTGCGCCGCGCGCGGGCCCTGGCCGGCCTGCGGGAGTCCGGCAAGTTCGCCGGCCTCTACCGGCTGGCGGCCGTCCGCCACCAGCTCCTGCTGATCGGCGCCGATCTCGCCGCCGCTGGCCTGCTCCAGGAGCCCGGCGACATCATGTTCCTCACCCTCGACGAGGCCGGCGACGCCGTGCACCACGGCGCCGACCACCGTGCGACGGTGGCCCGGCGCAAGGCCGTCCACCGGGCGGAGCTGCGGCGCGCCTCCGTACCTGTCGGGCTGCTCTCCGACGGCACCGACCTGGAAACGGTCCTGTTCGCGGCGGCCGAGGAGGCCGGCGCGCTGCGCGGCGTCGGCGCGGCCGCCGGGCGGGCCACCGGCCCGGCCCGGATCGTCCGCGACCCCGCCACCGCGCGCATCGAGCCCGGCGACATCCTCGTCGCGCTCGCCACGGATCCCGGCTGGACCCCGCTCTTCCTCACCGCCGCCGCGCTGGTCACCGAGACCGGCGCGGTCATGGCGCACGGCCCCACGGTCGCACGCGAGTACGGCATCCCCGCCGTGATCAGCGTCCGCGGCGCCACCGAGCGGATCGTCGACGGGCAGATCGTCACGGTGGACGGCGCCGCCGGAACCGTCACCGCGCACCGGGCGTGACATCATCGCCGCCATGCCCAAGAAGGTCGACCACCAGGCGCGGCGCACGCTGATCGCCAACGCGCTGATGCGGGTCGCCGCCGAGCAGGGCCTGGAGGCGGTCAGCCTGCGCCACGTCGCGGCCGAGGCCGGCGTCTCGGCCGGGATGGTGCAGCACTACTTCCGGACCAAGGACGAGATGATGACGTTCGCGCTGGACGTCGTCCGCGAACGCGGTCAGGCCCGGATCACCGAGGCGGTCGGGCGGCTCGGGCCGGACCCGTCGCCGAGGCTCCTGCTGCGGACGATGATCGCGGCCCTCCTGCCGCTGGACGACAGGACCCGCGACGACGGCCGGGTCGCCCTGGCGTTCCTCGCCTACGCGGCGGTACGGCCGGCCGCGGCCCCCGGCCTGCGCGACGACACCGCACAGCTGGTCGAGTTCATCGCCACCCTCCTGCCCACCCGGGACGCGAAACCCGCCGCCGCCGGGCTGCTGGCCCTGATGGAGGGCCTGGGCATCTACCTGCTCGGCGGCCAGTACACGCCGGAGCAGGCCCTGACCGTCCTGGACACCCACCTGGACCTGCTCTTCGGGTAGGCCCACTGTCTGGGGCACCGGGGTGGGCGGGGTCGACCCGGGTCGGGGTCGGAGCCCGGCACCCACCCCGGGCATCTCCGGTCACCACTACGTCGCCCGGCGCGGGGCCGTTCATCGCCGGCCGACCCGACCGGGAACCGATGCGGCGGATCGGGCCGTGTGCCCGCCAGGGCTGGGCTAGGGTGAATGGCGCGGACCCATTCCGGCCTCAGGGTGTCGATGGGTCGCGCTCGTGGGCCTGGCCGGGGATGCAGCCGGCGACGAAGGCTGCCTCATGTCCTCATCTGTCACACCTTTTCACCGGCAAATCCATGTGTTCGGGGGCCGCCATGAAGGCGTTCGTGATGAAAGAGATCGGCCGTGTCGGGTTCGTGGACAAGCCTGTCCCCGAGCCCGGTCCCAACGACGCTGTCGTGCGGACCACGCGTGCGCTGATCTGCACCTCCGACTCCCACACCGTCGGCGGTGGGATCGGACCGCGGCAGGATCTGACGCTCGGTCACGAGGCGGTGGGCGTGGTCGCCGACGTGGGCAGCGAGGTCCATGACTTCCGGCCCGGTGACCGGGTCCTGGTCGGTGCGATCACGCCCGACTGGGGCCAACCGGCCGCGCAGGCCGGCTACGCCTCGCAGTCCGGAGCGCCGCTGGGCGGGTGGAAGTTCGCGAACATCAAGGACGGCGTGTTCGCGGAGTTCTTCCACGTCAACGACGCCGACGCCAACATGGCCAAGATTCCCGACGAGGTGACCGACGAGGCCGCCGTCTACTGCGCCGACATGCTCTCCACCGGGTTCATGGGTGCCGAGAACGGCAACATCCCGATCGGCGGGACGGTGGCGGTGATCGCGCAGGGGCCGGTCGGGCTGATGTGCACCGCCGGGGCCCGGCTCCGCGGCGCCGGGCTGGTCATCGGTGTCGAGTCGGTGCCCGGACGGCAGGAGCTGGCCCGCGCGTACGGCGCGGACGAGATCGTCGACTTCTCGAAGGAGGACGTGGTCGAGCGGACGCTGGAGCTGACCGACGGCCAGGGCGTCGACGCCGCGATCGAGGCGCTGGGTGCCGACGTCACGTTCCAGACCGCGGTGAAGGTCACCAAGCCCGGTGGAACCGTGTCGAACACCGGGTACTTCGGCGAGGGCGAGTTCGTCCGGATTCCCCGGGTCGAGTGGGGCGTCGGCATGGCGGACAAGACGATCGCCAGCGGTCTGTGTCCGGGCGGGCGGCTGCGCATGGAGCGGCTTCTGCACCTGCTGGCCGCTAAGCGCCTCGATCCGACCCTGATGACCAGCCACACGTTCGCGTTCGACGACATGGAGCGGGCGTTCGAGGTGTCGGACCGCAAGCTCGACGACGTCGTGAAGGTCCTGGTCACGTTCTGAGGTGACGGCATGCTGGATCTCGAACCGCCGTTTCGTCCGCTGGTCCGCCACGACGGTTACCCGCGGCTGGAGGACCTCGGCCTGATCGGGGACGGCGCGACCGCCGCGCTCGTCGGGCTGGACGGCACGATCCACTGGCTGTGCGTACCGGAGTTCGACTCGACGCCGCTGTTCGGCTCCCTGCTGGACCGCCGGCGCGGCGGCGAGTTCAGCATCATGCCGGACGATCCGGTCGAGGGGCGGCAGCGGTACGAGCCCGACACCGGTGTGCTGGTCACCGAAGTCCGGACGGCCACCGGGCTGCTCCGCGTCACCGACGCGCTGGTGCTGCGGGCCGGCACCGACCTGAGCGACGACGCACCGGGCGGCCGGGCCGAACTCGTCCGCTCCGTCCTCGTCCTCGCCGGCAGTGTGCGGTTCGACGTGAGCGTGCGGCCCCGCGGCGGCGCGCACGCCCGTCCCGCTCTCGACGGCGTCGACGTGCAGGTCGCCGCCCGCCCGCAGCTGCGGCTGCACCTTCGCGCGGACCGGCCGTTGGCCGGCTTGCACAGCGGCTACCACCTGCGGCAGGGCGAGCAGCTGAATCTCGTGCTGTCGTGGGGGCGGTTCCACCGCCATCACCGCTTCGACGCGGAGGCGATGCTGCGGGCCACGAGGGAGTCGTGGCGGCGGTGGATGAGCGGGTTCCACCACGACGGGCCGCAGGAGCAGATGGTACGGCGGTCCGCGATCACCCTGAAGATGTGCGACCACTGGGTCAGCGGGTCGCTGGTCGCGGCGCCGACGTCGTCGCTGCCCGCGCCGGTCGGTGGCGTGCGCAACTGGGACTACCGGTACGTGTGGATCCGCGACGCCGCGTTCAGCGTGTTCGCGCTGCGACGCATCGGGTTCGCCAGCGAGGCTGACGCGTTCCTCGGCTGGGTGCTGGACGCGTTCGAGCGCAGCCGGCGGCCGCGCATCATGTACACGATCGACGGCGACCTCGTACCCGACGAGGTCGAGGACCCCGAACTCGAAGGCTACCGGCGGTCGGCCCCGGCGCGGTGGGGCAACGGCGCCGCCGACCAGCGGCAGCATGACGTGTACGGCGAAGTGCTCGACTGCGCGTACCAGTGGGCCGAGGGCGGTGGGCGGATCGAACCGGCCCTGTGGACGAGCCTGTCCGGCCTCGCGGAGGCGGCCGAAACGGCGTGGCGGCAGCCGGATCAGGGGATCTGGGAGGTACGCGCGGACGGGCGGGTGTTCACGTACTCGGCCGCGCTGTGCCAGGTGGCCCTCGACCGCGCGGCCCTGCTCGCGGAGCGCCACGCGCTGCCAGGCCCGGTGGCGCGGTGGCGCGCCGGCGCGGCGAAGCTGCGGGACACGATCCTGGACGAGGCGTGGAACGAGGAGGCCGGGACGCTGTGCGAACACCTCGGCGGCGCCGACAGTCTCGACGCCAGCCTCCTGGCACTGCCGCTGCGCCGGGTGGTCACCGCCGACCACCCCCGGATGGTGGCCACGACCGCCGCGGTCACGCGCCGCCTCTCCGCCGGCGACGGCCTGCTCTACCGGTACCTGCACGACCACTCCCCGGACGGCATCGCCGGTGACGAGGGGGCCTTCCTGCTGTGCAGCTTCTGGCTGGTGGACAACCTCGCCGGCCAGGGCCGGCTGGAGGAGGCCGAGGAGCTGTACGCGTCGCTGTGTGGCCGGGCCAGCCCGCTCGGCCTGCTGCCCGAACAGATCGACCCGGCGACGAACGGCTTCATCGGCAACTTCCCGCAGGCGTTCAGCCACATTGGAGTGATCGCCAGCGCCGTCACCCTCGCCCGGGCACGGCACGCCACGGGAAGGACGTCATGATCGATCGACTCGCCGTCTTCGGCGCCACCGGCGACCTCACCGCCCGCTATCTGCTGCCCGGCCTCGCGGCGCTGGCCCACACCGGGCAGCTGCCGGCCGCCTTCGCGCTGACCGCCGCCAGCCGGGAGGCGTGGGACACCGCGGCGTTCCGCGACTGGGCGGCCGCGCAGCTGGACCGGCACGCCGGCGGGCTCCCGGGATCGGCCCGGCAGCGGATCGTGGCGGCGTCGACCTACCGGCGGACCGACGTGACCGAACCCGCCAGCGTCGCCGCCGCCATCCGTGGCGACCAGCCGGTGGCCGCGTACCTGGCGCTGCCGCCGGCCGTCTTCGCCCCGGCGATCCGGGCCCTGCACGCCGCCGGACTGCCGCAGGGCAGCACGATCGTGCTGGAGAAGCCGTTCGGCGACAGCCTGGCGGCGGCGGTCGACCTCAACGCGCTGCTGGCCACGGTCGTACCGGAGGAGGCGGTGTTCCGCGTCGACCACTTCCTCGCCATGACCACGGTGCAGAACATCCTCGGCACCCGCATGGCCAACCGCCTGCTCGAACCCGTCTGGAACGGCACCCAGATCGCGGAGATCGACATCGTCTGGGACGAGTCGCTGGGGCTGGAAGGGCGGGCGGGCTACTACGACGGCGTCGGCGCGCTCAAGGACATGCTGCAGAACCACCTCCTGCAGATCATGTGCCTGGTCGCCATGGAGCCGCCGGTCAGCCTCGGCCACCACGACCTGCGCGACCGCAAGGTCGACGTGCTCCGCTCGGTACGACCGCTGACCGAGGACGACGTCGTCCGCCGCACCCGCCGGGCCCGCTACACCGCCGGCCGGCTCGACGGCCAACCGGTTCCCGCCTACCGCGACGAGGACGGCGTGCGGGCTGAGCAGCAGACCGAAACGTTCGCCGAGATCGACCTGGAAGTGGACAACTGGCGCTGGTCCGGAACCAGGTTCCGGCTCCGCAGCGGGAAGGCGTTCGCACGGGACCGCAAAGAGGTCGTCGTGCGGTTCCGGGACGTGCCGCACCTCCCGTTCGACCACGACGGCGACCTGCCGCCCAACGAACTCCGGTTCGGCCTCGACCCGGAGAGCGTCACGCTGGCGCTGACCGGCATGGGGGCGGACGCCGACCGGCTCGCGCCGCTGACCCTCTCGGCCGGCCTGCCACCGCCGGAACTACCGGCGTACGGCCGCCTGCTGCGCGACGTGCTCCATCGCGACCCGGCGCTGTCCATCCGCGGCGACGAAGCGGAGGAGTCGTGGCGCATCGTGAGCCCGGTCCTCGCCGCCTGGGCCGACAACCGGGTGCCGCTGGACGAATACCCGGCCGGTAGCGGCCAGCTCGGCGGGAGGACCGCCGGCTGAACCCGGAGAGAACTGACTCATGCCAGGCCGGATTCCGGCGGCCGTGCCGGCACGGATTCCCCTGAGCGTCCGCGTCCGCGCGCGGTGAGGACCCGCTGCAGGAGCACGAAGACCAGCAGGATGCCGCCGGTGATGATGGTCGTCGCCTCGGGCCGGATGCCGCCGTCGCGGGTGATGAGCACGTTCATCAGCCCGAGGACGAGCGCACCGACGACCGAGCCGAGGACGAATCCGGCTCCACCCGTCAGCAGCGTCCCTCCGATCACGACGGCCGCGATCGCGTCGAGTTCCCAGCCGATGCCGGTGATGTTCTGCGCGATGCCCAGCCGGGCCGTGTAGACGACCGACGCCAGGCCGGCCAGGGTGCCGCTGATCGCGTACACCCAGAGCTTGGTGCGGACGACGGGCAGACCCATCAGCGCCGCGGACTGCTCCGACCCGCCGATGGCATACACCGTCCGGCCGGTCCGCGTGCGGTGGAGCACGAAGAACCCGGCGGCGACGATCAGGATGGCGATGATGACACCGGGGGTGACGATCAGGTCGTCGACCCGCTCGCCATCCACGATCTTGAACCGTGTCGCCAGCGAGCGGATCGCCGAGTCCTCGGGAAGCCGTTCCGGCGTCGTGCTCAGCGTCGAGGCGAGACCGCGGGCGAGGAACATCATCGCGAGCGTCGCGATGAACGGCTGCACGTTGGCGTACTGGATCAGGAGGCCGGACCCGACGCCGAACGCCGTGCCGGAACCGATCATCAGCACGACGACGACCCACGGGTTCCACCCCGCGTTCGCCAGCATCACGCCGGCGACGCTGGAGAAGGCGATCACCGCACCGACGGAGAGGTCGATGCCGCCGGTCAGGATCACGAACGTCATCCCCACCGCGATGATCACCAGGTGCGCGTTGTTGACGAGCAGGTTCGACAGCGTGTTGTACTGCACGATGCGGCCGTAGGTCAGCTCGCCGTACACGATCATGACGGCGAAGATGACGAGCGACGCCAGCGTGGGCAGCGCGGCGAGGTTCGCGCGCCACGTCCGCGCCATGGTGCCGGCCAGCCGGGCGATCCCGGACCGGGCGGCCGGCCCGGTGGGGCCGGGGACAAGGGTGGAGGTCATGCCGCCACGCCCTCCTTCGACACGGGTGAACCGGCGGCCCGGCGCTGCCGGAAGAGGCTCCTGACCCGCTCGGCCTGGAGGAGGCAGAGCACGATGATGACGGCCGCCTTGAACGCCGGCGTGGCCGACGAGGAGACGCCGAGGAACACGATCGTCTTGTCCAGCGTCGCGATGAGCAGCGCGCCGACGACCGAGCCGCCGATCGAGAACTTGCCTCCGGCGAGGGACGTCCCGCCGATGACCACGGCGAGGATCGCGTCCAACTCGAGCTGGTACCCGGTCCGGGAGACGTCGACCGTCATGACGCTGGCCGTCGCGAAGACGCCGGCGATGCCGGCGAGCACGCCGCTGATCCCGTAGACGGTGAGGAGCAGGCCGCGCGGCCTGATCCCGGCCATCCGGCTGGCCTTGCGGTTGATGCCGACGGCCTCGATCATCAGTCCGAGCGCGCTGCGCCGGACCACGACCGCCACCGCCACCACCACCGCCGCCGCGAGCAGCACGACGACCGGAAACCCGAGCACGAACCCGTTCGCCAGCCAACGGAACGGTTCGTTCGAGGCCGCGGTGTTCTGGCCGGAGGTGATGACCTTCGCCAGTCCCCGGCCGGCCAGCATCATGACGAGCGTCGAGATGAACGGCTGGAGGCCGACGACCGACACGAGAATCCCGTTGAGGGCACCGAGTAGGGCCGTGACCGCGAGGGCCAGGCCCAGCGCGCCGAGCGCGACCCCACCGGAGGAGGCGTCGCCACTCGCCTTCAGGAACTCCATGGAGACGGCACCGGCGACGACCATCAGCGAGCCGACCGAGAGGTCGATGCCGCCGGTCGCGACGACCAGCGACATCCCGACCGCGATCATGAGGATCGGTGCGGCGGCCCGGAGGATGTCGACCAGGTTGCCGACCAGGTTGCCGTTGGCCGGATTGACCGACAGCGCCAGAAAACCGGGGTCCTTGAGGACGTTGACCAGCAGCAGCAGGACGATCGCGACGATGCCCCAGAAGTACTGCCGACGGACCAGGTGTCGCGGGCCGGTGCCGGTCGTGCTCACGCTGCGCGGTCCTTCCCGTCCGGGTCGACGAGGTCGCTCGCCAGGGCGGCTTCCGCGCCGTGTGCGGCGATGATGTCGACGATGTCCTGGGCCGTGACACCCGGACCGTTCACGACCTCCCCGATCTTGCGGCGATCCTTCAGCACGACGATGCGGTCGCTGAGCCGGACCACCTCCTCCAGTTCGGAGGAGATGAAGACGACGGCCACACCGTCGCCGGCCAGGTGCGCGACGATCTCCTGGATCTCCGCCTTGGCACCCACGTCGATTCCGCGGGTCGGCTCGTCGAGGATGAGGAGTTCGGGGTTCGTCGCGAGCCAACGGCCGAGGAGGACCTTCTGCTGGTTGCCGCCGGAGAGGTTCTTGACCGGCACCTCAGGGTCGGCGGGCCGCACGTTGAGGGCGGCCATGTACTCGCGGACGATGCCTTCCTGCTCGCGCCGGGAGAGCGGACGGGCCCATCCACGCTTCGCCTGGACCGCGAGGATGATGTTCTCGCGCACCGTGAGATCGCCGACGATGCCTTCGTCGCGGCGGTTCTCGGTGGAGAACGCGATGCGGTGGTCGAGGCCGTCGACCGGGTCGTGGAGCGCGGACTTCCTGCCTTCGATCTCCATCTCGCCGGTGTCCGGCCGGTCCGCTCCGTACAGGAGCCTCGCGAGCTCGGTGCGGCCCGAACCCAGCAGCCCCGCGAAGCCGACGATCTCGCCGCGGTGCAGGTCCAGGTCCGTGGGCTCGATGGAACCGGTCCGACCGATCCCCTTCGCCCTCACCAGGGGTACGACGGTCCGGTCGCGCTCCTGGGCCTGGCGCTGGGATTCCAGCGACCGGAGTGCCTCGAGATCCTTGCCGATCATCGTGGCGATGAGCGCGGTGCGGCTCAGGTCGCGGGTCAGGTACTCGCCCTCGTATCTGCCGTTCCGCAGGACCGTCAGGCGATCGCTGATCGCGTACACCTGGTCGAGGAAGTGTGAGACGAACAGGATCGCCACACCCTGGTCCCGAAGCGCGCGCAGCACGCGGAACAGCGCCTCGACCTCGTTCGCGTCGAGACTGGAGGTCGGCTCGTCGAGGATGAGCACCTTCGAGTCCGTGACCATGGCGCGGCTGATCGCGACCAGCTGCTGCATGGCCAGCGAGATGGTGGACAGTGGCCGGCGCGGGTCCAGGTCCGCGAGGCCCAGGGTGGCGAGCGCCTCGGCCGCCGCCCTGTTGGTGGCCCGCCAGTTCACGCCGAACCGTCCGCGAACCTCGTGCCCGAGCATCACGTTCTCGCCGACGGTGAGGTTCGGACAGAGGTTCACCTCCTGGTAGACCGTGGAGATGCCGGCCGACTGCGCGTCCGCGGTCCCGTGCAGCCGCCGCTCCTGCCCGGCGATCAGGATGGAGCCGGAGTCGATCCGGTAGACGCCCGTCAGCGCCTTGATGAGGGTGGACTTCCCGGCGCCGTTCTCGCCCATCAGGGTATGGACTTCGCCCGGGAAGAGCCGGAAGTCGACGTTGTCGAGCGCCTTCACGCCAGGGAACGCGATGGAGACGCCCCGCATCTCGACAATCGGTGGTGCTTCAGTCATCTCGTACCTCGGGGGCGTCGAGTGGGCTCAGAACTTTCGTTCCGGAAGCGCCGCCTTGGCCGCCTCGGGCGAGTCGAACGTCAGGCTCGGCACGACGATGTAGGAGTCGACGCTCTCACCGGCCAGGACCTTCTTCACGACCTCCAGGGCCGTCTGGCCGAACAGCGGGTTGTACTCGGCGACGAAGCTGAGCTTGCCGGCCGCGAGCGCCTCGAGCGCGCCGCGGGTGCCGTCGATCGTGGCGATCTTCACGTCCTTGCCGGGCACCAGGCCGGCCTCCTCCGCCGCGAGAACCGCGCCGAGACCCATCTCGTCGTTCTGGGCGAAGACCAGCTGGACGTCGTTCTTGTTGGACTTGAGCACCGTCTCGAAGACGCTCTTCGCCTCCTCCGTCGACCAGTTCGCCGTCTGCGCGCCGAGCTTCTTGAACTCGGTCTTCGCGCCGATCGTCTCGTTCCAGCCGCGATTGCGCTCGTTGACGACCGACACGCCCGCCGGCCCCTCGAGCACGAAGTAGTTCCCGCCCTGCGGGAAGGTCTTCAGTGCCCATTCCGCGACCGCGCTGCTGACCTTGAAGTTGTCGGGAGCGATCCGGGTGACGTAGAGGTCGGTGGCGTCGGGTTCGATGCCGCGGTCGATCAGGATGACCGGAATCTCGGCCTCCTGTGCGCGCTTGAGCGAGTCTTCCCAGCCGGAGCCCTCGGTCGCCGACAGCAGGATGACGTCCACACCCTCGTCCACGAAGGAGGTGAACGCATCGATCTGCGACTTCTGGTCCAGGTTGGTGGCGGGGGCGTACTTGAGCTCGAAGCCGGCGTCCTTGGTGAACGTCTCCTGGATGTTGGCCTCGTTGGCCTGTCGCCACGCGCCTTCGGGGCCGACCGCGACGAAACCGATCCTGGTCAGGCCGCCGCCGTCACCCTGCGCCGAACCGTCTCCGCCAGAACACGCCGACGGGCTCAGTGCCAGAATCCCTGCGCCGGCGACGCTCAGCAGCCAGCGAAAACGCTTCTTGCTAACCATCTGCTCCTCCTCGAGGGTCACCCGGCGCGGTTCTCGGGTTCAGGTTCACGATTTCACGATCGTTGATGTTATCGTTAACACATCGGCGGTCGCAAGACATGTTTCGCGTTCGTGACGATCGATGGCAAGCGGTCCCGCTCGACAGGAAACGCAGCCAACCACGACGGCAGCCGGCGCGCAAGTGTCGCCTTCGGTGACGCTCCGGTTTCGGACCGTTGCCACCGCGCGACTGCAGCTACTTCCCGGAAACATCGGCGTCCGTCTTGACGTCACCTGGTGTTATCGTTCACAGTCATTGCCAGGGCATGGGGCGCCAGCCGAGCCGGGCCAGGGGGCGGCCGCCCCTGATGACGTGTCGTCCGTACCTGTGCGTCCCGCCAGTCGGCGGCCGGCGCACGTCGCCGCCGAACTGCTTTCGACGCACCTCGTTTCCGGCTGTCCTCGTCTGTCGACGCCGACGTGGCGGCTCGCCGTCGGCATACCCGCGGATACGCCGGCCTCCCCTTGGACTTGTGAGCAAAGGAGAAGTCATGGGTACGTCCGGCCAGGCCCGGTCGGCCGCCGTCGCTCTCGCGGTGACCGTCGTCGCGGGGACGGCGGCGGTCGCGGTCACCTCGACCGCGATGGCGGCCACCGTCGACACGAACGCGTGGTACGTGCTGGTGAACCGCAACAGCGGCAAGGTACTCGACGTCTACAACCTCGCCACCAACGACGGCGCACGCATCACCCAGTGGACCCGCAACGACGGAGCCTGGCAGCAGTGGCAGTTCGTCGACTCCGGCGGCGGCAACTACCGCCTCAGGTCACGACACTCCGGCAAGGTCCTCGACGTCTACAACTGGTCCACCGCCGACGGCGCTGCCATCGTCCAATGGAGCGACCACAACGGCGCCAACCAACAGTTCCGCCTCGCCGACTCGGCCGGCGGATACGTACGCCTGGTCAACCGCAACAGCAACAAGGCGCTCGAAGTCCAGGGCGCCGCCACCAACGACGGCGGGAACATCGTGCAGTACACCGACTGGGGCGGCGACAACCAGCAGTGGCGACTCGTCCGCGTCGGCGGCGGCTCCGATCCGACCATGACGCTGCCCTCCACGATCCGATGGAGCTCCAGCGGCGTGCTGGCGGGCCCGAAGCCCGACTCGGCCCATCCCGACGTACGGGCGATCAAGGACTACACGGTCGTGCGGCACAACAACGCGTGGCAGGTGTACGCGACGACGGCGAGCCCGTCGCAGGGGTGGAACCTCGTCCACTTCTCGTTCCCGGACTGGCCGCAGGCCAACGCCGCCGTACACACCTATCTGGACACCGCGACACCGATCGGCCGCGGCTACCGGGCGGCGCCGCACATCTTCTACTTCGCGCCGCAGAACCTGTGGTACATGGTCTACCAGACCGGCGTGCCGACCTACTCCACCAGCACCGACCCGAGCAATCCCCGGTCCTGGAGCACTCCGCGGAACTTCATGAACGGCGAACCGGCGATCGTCACCCAGAACAAGGGCGACGGCTCCTGGCTCGACTTCTGGATGATCTGCGACACCGCCAACTGCTATCTGTTCTCCAGCGACGACAACGGCCACATCTACCGGTCGCAGACCACGATCGGGAACTTCCCGAACGGGTTCGGCAACACGGTCATCGCGCTGCAGGACTCGAACCGGTTCGCCCTCTTCGAGGGCGGCGCGGTATACAAGGTGACCGGCACCAACCTGTACCTGCTGCTCCAGGAGGCGATCGGCTCCGACGGACGCCGCTGGTACCGGTCGTTCACCTCGACCAGCCTCGACGGCTCCTGGACACCGCACCTGGCGACGGAGTCCAACCCGTTCGCCCGGTCCAACAACGTCACGTTCAACGGCACGGCCTGGACACGTGACTTCTCCCACGGGGAGCTGATCAGGTCCGGCAACGACCAGACCGTTCCGATCGACCCGTGCCGGCTCCAGTTCCTGTACCAGGGACAGGATCCCAACGCCGGCGGTGACTACATCGCCCTCCCGTGGCGGATGGGCCTGCTCACCCAGACCAACTCCACCTGCTGAAACACCCGGAACGACGGGCGGCACGACGCCGACGTGCCGCCCGTCTCAGCGGCAGATGCTTTTGCCGGCATTTGCCCCGGCTTACGGTAGAGACATGGTTCCTATGATCCCTCTGCGCGACGGCACGACCATCCCGCAGCTCGGCTTCGGCACGTACCTGGTCGAGCCGTCGGAGACCACGGCCACGGTCGCCGCCGCACTCGAGATCGGCTACCGGCACATCGACACCGCCCAGATGTACGAGAACGAGGCGGAGGTCGGCGACGCCGTCGCCGCGTCCGGGCTGCCGCGCGCCGAACTGTACCTGACCAGCAAACTGAGCAACGCCGCCCACCGCCCCGACGACGTGCGGCGCACCTTCGACGAAACCCTCGCCAAGCTCAAGGTCGACTACCTCGACCTGTTCCTCATGCACTGGCCCCTGCCCACCCGGTACGACGGCGACTTCGTCTCGACCTGGAAGGCCATGACCGACCTGCTCGCCGACGGCCGACTGCGTTCCGTTGGTGTATCGAACTTCGAGCCCGCACACCTGGACCGCATCATCGACGAGACCGGTGTGGTCCCCGTGGTCAACCAGATCGAGGTGCACCCGTACTTCCCCAACACCGCCGCCCGCGAGGCCTCCCTGGCCCACGGCATCAAGGTGGAGGCGTGGGGTCCACTGGGCCAGGGCGCCGTGCTGCGGGACGAGACGATCGCGGAGATCGGCCGCGCGCACGGCAAGTCGGTCCCGCAGGTCACCCTCCGCTGGCACATCCAACGCGGCGACGTCATCTTCCCCAAGTCGACCCACCCGGACCGCATGCGAGAGAACTTCGCCCTCTTCGACTTCACCCTCTCCACCGCGGAAATGGCCGCGATCGACGCACTGGACAGGGGCGAAAGCGGCCGGGTCGGCGCCCACCCGGACACCTTCGACTGGATCCCCACCTGACCGCACCGCAACCGCGCCGTCGCGATCGAAGAGCCCTTCCTCGTCTGATTTCGCGCGCAGCCACGGGGGCGTGCCCGCAGCCGCGGGCTGACGCCCCCGGAACCTGCGCTTCCGTGCCGGCCGGGCCAGCGCCGAGGCCGGACCGCCGGCACCACGTCCGGTCTTCTGATCCGAGGCCGAGCTCTGATCCACCCCTCGTCAGTCGATGAACCCGACGGGTAGTTCGTGCGCGCATGCCGCTCGGGCGACCGCGGCGGCAGAGATGCCGAGCCCGCCGTAGAGTTCGACGATCCCCGCGCCGCGCGCGTGTGCTTCACGGACTCGCGCCGCCAGATCGTTCTCGTCGGCAATGCCCGCGACCAGAACGCCGTCATGCCGCTCCAGCGGAGTCGACTCCGCGGCGGAATAGAAGAAGGCCGCGTCGCCCGCCTCGCCGGTCGCGAAAGCAGCCTTGTAGGCAGCGACCTGTTCGAGCGACTCGAAACCATATCGGTTCACTCGCACGTCGACATCGGAGCTGATGGCCTCACGCACCCTCGCGGCAACCTCCACCGGCATGCCGCCGCACAGCTCGATCCGGTCGGCCGACTCCGCCGCGCGAACCGCCGCGCGCACGACCTCGTCGAGGCCGACGCCCTCGATGACCACGTCACGGCTTCGCACGATCACACCCGGCACGCCATCGAACAGCACATGTGTCGTCATGCCGGCAACAACCCTGGCGGTAATGAGTTCATTTCCCCGGCTGTCCAGGCCTCCAGACGAACGGCAGGTGTAACTCGAGCGACCCGGCCACAACCTCGAAGATCATGGCCGCATACCCCGATCTCCGCCACCAATCCAACAAGTTGGTGTAACTCCTGATCAAGGAGCGACACCATGACAAAAGCCATGGCCGCCGGAGGTCCCGGAGTGATCGAGCCGCGGGCCGGGTTCCCGGATCGACCGCAGCGAAGGCCTCGAACCGGGAGAGGAGCCAGGCAGCTGCTGGTCCGGTGCCGCAGATGACGACGGTCCATCGATCAGGCGGTTGTCCTCCGCGACCAAAGAGCCCGGTTGACCGGTACCCGGACCGCCGCTCCGCCGGCCGTCCCCACCCGGCGCGGCCTTGTGCCGGCGTGCCCGGTCGGACTCCTGGCAAGGGCCCGTCCGCACGGCTGACCAGCAAGAGCGTCGTTGACCAGGTCTACCGACCCGATCCAGCGAACTCCACACGGGAATGCTTCGACCGCGGTTGGAGCACCATCGACAGGATGATGAGCGCGAGCATGAGCGACCCGAACACGAGCACGGCGGCCGAGACGGCGATCACCTGCATGAGGGCGCCGAGCAGGACGATAGGCCCCGACATCCCCACGTAGGAGGCGAGGAAGAGCCCGGCGAGCGCCTCGGCGCGGAACCGGCTCCCCGAGAGGGCTACGACGATGCCGACGCTCGCTCTGAACAGGGCGCCCGTCCCGGCTCCGGTGGCCATGCCGCCGGCGACGAACAGGGAGGGAGCTCCAGTCAGCATCGCTCCGACGAGCAGGGCAAGGCCGGTGGCCAGGAAGGCGACGCCGATCCGCTGCTGCACGGTGGTGCTCCACTGGCCGGTCACGACCTGGGCAGCCGCCGAGGTGCCGAACGCGGCGAACGCGACGAGGCCGGCGACGGCGTGCGACGTGATGCCGAGCTGGCCGGCGAGGAACGTCCCCGACAGCCCGCTGAACACGCCGAACATGGCGAAGGCGACGAAGCCCGCGACGAGTGCGCCGGCGTAGGCGGGCCGGGACTCGGTGGGCACGACGACGCGCTGGGGCCGATAGTGCCAGGGCTCGTCCACGCTGGAGACGGTCTCGGGGACGAGCGTGACGAGGAGCAGCCCGGCGGCCATGGCGAACAGGAGGACAAGGTAGGGCGTGTGCAGGGGATCGGGTGCGGTGTCGGCCAGGACGCCCGAGACCAGCATGCCGACGCCGATGCCGCCGATGTTCGCGGCCGTCGAGACCACCTCGGCACGCCGTCCGGTCTGCCTGCTTCCGGCGGCACGGCTCACCGTGTGCAGTTCGGTCATGTGCGCGGTGGCGGTCGCGGTGAGTATGCCGACGCCCATGCCTGAGATCACCCGCGCGAGAACGAGCATCTCCAGGTCGGTCCAGGTCAGGAACACGAGCCCGGCCAGCAGGTTCAGCAGCACTGCCGGACCCGTCACGCGTACCCGCCCGAACCGGTCCGACAGGTGGCCGGCGAGGAAGAGTGCCGCCATCACCCCGAACGGGAAGGCGGCGAACACAACGGTCAGCGCGACGGTGCCGAATCCTTCCCGTGCCTGATAGACGACGAGCAGCGGCGCCGGAGCGCCGGCGAAGGCCATCGTGATCGCGAAGACGTAGCCGACGATCCAGAAGCCGAAGGAGTGGTGTCGCGGCGCCCATGGGGGTCGTGCTGGGCGACCGGCCGCAGCCGGAGTGGTGGACGTGGTCCCCGGCGTGGCCGGTTCCGGAGTTGTCACTCGGTGATCGTCCGTCGACCGCACCTATCGCATCCAACGAATCTTTTAGAAGGCGCGCATCACCGATCACGATGCCATGTCGCCGGTTGCCGTGTCGGGCACGGCTACTCCGTGGATGACGCCGGGCTCAGATCGAACTCAGCGGCCAGTGCGGCCGCGGCCGCGGACAGGGGGCGGTTCGAGGCCCAGGCAATCCGTACCGTATGTGTGATCTCAGGTTCGACGTCGAGGACGGTGAGCCGGGTGTCGGTCAAGAGCGCTGATGCCGGGACGAACGCGATACCGAACTCTTCCCGCACCAGTGCTTGTGTCCATGCGAAGTCGATCGTCTCTGTCTGGACGACGCGTTGCAGGCCGGCCTCGGCGAAGGCCGAGTCGATCCGGGACCGGTTGCCCCAGCCTGCCGGTGAATCGATGAACACCTCGTCGGCGACCTGCTCGAGTCGCACGGTCCCGGCCTTGGCGAGGGGATGCGACGTCGAGCACACGAGGCGGAGCGCCTCGCTGTCCACGTAGCGCAGGTGCAGCCCTGGCAGGGTCTCGTGAGGCGTGGCGACGAGCGCCAGGTCCAGGTCGCCGCGACGCAGTGCGTCCAGGTGGCCCCGAGATCCCTCGGTCGACGTACGACCGCGCACGACGACCTCGGGGTGCTTGCGGCGAAACGCCGCAAGCATGCCGGCCATGTCGAACGTGCCGAACCGGTGCATCATGCCGAAGTTCACCGTTCCGGTGACCCGGCCCCGCGTCGCGTTGACGGCGGCCGTCGCGGCCTCGATCGCGGCGAGCACCTCGCGTGCCCGTGGCAGGAGCACCTCTCCCTCGGGAGTCAGAGCGATCCCGCGGCCGCGGACGAACAGGCGGGTGCCGAGCTCACGCTCGAGCTGCTGGATGGCGGTCGACACTGCCGACTGCACCACCCGGGCCCGCTGCGCGCCGCTCGTGAAGCTGCCGGTCTCGGCAACCGCGATGAAGTACCGCAGCTGGTGGGGTTGCACCCACAAAGTATCGCAGATGCCGATCGTACGGATCACGATGATTCGTTGGACGAGATGAATCGCGTTGGCGCAGGCTTGCTTCGCGAGGCCCGGGCGGTCGGTCGGGCTGCCTCACCCGAGGGCCCGCCCGACCGGCTGACCCCGACATCCGAAAGATGCCCACACGGCAACTCGACGAAAGAAGAGAAAGATGGCGTACGAGACGCTCACCCCCGAGAACTCCGCGATGGTGCTGATTGACCACGAGGTCGGGTTCTCGAACCTCTTCGGATCGCACGCTCTCGAGGAGAGCATCCACGGCGCGGTGGCGCTGGCCGAAATCGCCAAGGTCTTCGACCTGCCGCTGGTCGTCACCGCCGGGTACGACGAGTCGCCCGCCGGCCCGCTCTACCCAGAGCTCGTCGAGGCGCTCGGCGACACGCCGGTCCACCACCGCATCGAAGGGTTCGACGCGTTCTACGACGAGGGCTTCGCCAACGCGATCAAGGCGACCGGTCGCAAGAAGCTGATCATGGCCGGCATCCAGACCGATGTCTGCCTCGCGTTCACCGCGCTGACCGCGCTGAACAAGGGGTACGAGGTCTACGCGGTGGTCGACGCCTCGGCGGCGACCACCAAGGAGACCCACGACTACGCGATCCAGCGGCTGATCCAGGCCGGTGCGGTCCCCATCAACTGGCTCGCTGTGGGCTCCGAACTGCTGCGGTCCTGGACCGAGGAGAAGTACGCCGCAGGCTTCGCCAAGGTGATCTACGACCACCTCCCGTCGTGGCGACACTCGAACGCCCTCACGACGAGCGTGCGCGAGTTCGCCAACAAGTGAGATCTGGCCGCGCCGCGATCCCAGCGAGCCCGGCCAAGACTGCGGTGGCCACGCCGCAGCCTTGGCCGGGCTGCTCGGCTACTCCCCCCTCGTCCCCAACCCTTCGGTGATCATCTGAGTGTCGAGTTCGGACGATCACAAGCGAAGAGCTGCGGGCTTGGCAACGATACGACCCGCCTGTTGGGCCTCGACGGCCTGGCGGTGGATCGGGTGGAGCTGGATGGGGACGGTGTCCCGGTGGTGGACCTGGTCACCGCGGATGAGCGAGCCCGATGCCGTCCGCGGTGCGGGGTGCGGGGTGCGGGGTGCGGGCCCGTCGGGTCAAGGAACCTACGACCAGACCGCGGGATCTTCCGGTCGCGGGGCGGCCGGTGCGGTTGCGGTGGCGTAAGCGGCGGTGGCGGTGTGACACGCCCGGCGTGCCCGAAGAGGTCGTTCACCGAGTCGGTGGCCCGGGTACCGGCCAGGGCCAGGCTGCGTCAGGCCGCTGGTGCGGCGGTCGCCGACCGGGGGGCCACGGTGGTGCCGGCGGCCCGTGACCTGCGCCTGTCGTGGCCGGTGAACTCGGCGGCGTTCGCTACCCACGCAAGGACGGTGCTGCCGGCCGAACCCGGACCGGTGCGGGTGCCGCGTATCGATGAGGTGCGTCGCGGGAAGCCCCCGTGGGTCCTCCATGAGCTGGTCGGGTCGTGGACCACGACCGCCGACCGGTGGCATGTCAGCTTCGTCGACCTGTCCGGCGGGCAAGGCCGACACGCCCAGGTCGAGGGCCGCACCACCACAGCCGTGGTCGGCCACCAACGCGTACGGCCGCAGCGGCATCTACCTCTCCCACACCCGCTGGACCCCGCAACCGGTACGGCGTCGACCACTGCGACGCCACGCCCGTCGACGCTGACGCCCTCGACGCCAAGGTCCTCGAAGCCCACCGCCGGCACGAGTTGTTTCCTGATGGATCGACGACGACGAACGTCCACTTGATCGAGATCCGGGACCAGATCGCCAAGATCATCGGAGCAGGCACCGTTCAAGAGCGCGAAACAATGTGCGAGGCCCTCCTCGCGGAGCCGCGCACCGACGACGGCATTGCCACGCCAGTCATTCGCATCCCGATCAGCGGAAACGACACCTCGCTGATCCCACAAAAATACGTCAACCGCCCAGAATGCGGTTCGCGCACGGCCACCATCGGTGGAGCCGAGGGGACTTGAACCCCTGACCTCACACTGCCAGTATGGTAACGATTCTGTCACGCAGTACCGCGAGCCAGTGCCGCATGCCCTGAGCAGGATAAACCACATGGGGCGAGTAGCAATCTCTGACATCCCATGTCATGCGATCGCCGCAACGTGATCTTGATCTGTGACCACAACTGTGACCACGCTCAGTGTGGGGCGGCTCCAGGCCACCTGGTCTTGGGCGCCCGGTGCTCTCCCCACGGTGCAGCGGATGCCTGCTACCGCGGTTATGTGGCGGGGCATGAGCTCCGACAAGGATAGAAGGCCAGTTCGCCCGTCGTGGTGTTGTGGTTTCGGCGGATTAGGAGGGCGTGCCAGCCGCCCTCGTCGGGAATCGGCGTCCGTAGTGACCTGGTTGAGGCATGCCTTGCCGATGGCGGACCGCAGGCGGACCGCCGACGCCGGGGCCGTGGTCCCAGCTGCCGTATCGGACGCCGCACCCCGAAACCGAGACTCACACCACGAGCTCAAGGGACCTGAACAGTTACCCCGCGCAGCAATCCGTGGCCAACCTCGAAGATTCGTCATTTGTCGATACTTGATCGACTGACATCAGCCCCGACGGCAACCGACACGGCCGTCAGCGCCTTTCCAGACGCGAAAGCGCCGAAACTCCCGACTACGCAAGATCCAGCGAGAGAAACACAAGGACGCCCGGATGGCGGCACAACCGGACTTTAAGTAAAGGATTTACATTGCCCACTTCACGGAACACCGAGGAATTCAGAAACCGATTCGTGAACCTTATCCGCGATGCGCTGCAATCGTGCCCGTTCCGCATCTCCACTCGTCGCACGATCAACCTGCCACTCGATGAACTGAGGGGCGAACCAGATCAGCTTCACAAGCTCCGCATTCACCACGTCCGAATCCGACGAAAAGACGGCCGGAACGCTCCGGAGAAGTTCGACATAGGCTTCACCCAGGGCTTCATCGAAGGTTCCAGACCGAAGCTTTCCAAGGAAGCCAGACTCTTCATCCCATGCGTCGTCCAGCGCAGTGAGCAGCGACTCTTTGCTAGTAGTCATCGCGCAGGCCTTCCCCAGACGCCAACGATCGCTTCAACCGGAACGTGTTGGAACAACAGAACTTCCTTATCCTTCCGAGCATATGCCGAGTGCCGGCGACTCGAAGGGAATGGCCCATCCGAGATGTCCTCTATGCGGCCAACGAGAAGGGTATCGATCGAAACATCACCATGACCCTGGTCGTCCTTATCCCGCGCAACACATCGACACTTGCTGACGAAATCCAGGGTGTCGCCGTAATTAACCTGCCACGTGCGACAATGGTGTCACATCGACCGCCGACGGGTCACGAGCAAACAACCCAACTGAGGGGTCCTCCCCTTCCGCAAGTGTCCTATACACAATGCGGTCGTCATCGTCACCACAGTTGTGCCCGCCTGGCGATCGACGTCATCCCGCGCTGACACCCCGGCCAAGCATCACTACGAAATGTCCAACGACAGAAGAACCTGCTGAATTCCGGGCGCAACCCGACGCCAGGCTCCAGACTCAGTCATGAATATCACCTCAGGATCCATGAGACTCTTCCTGTAGTCGAGCGCAAAGGGCCGATCTGGGCCCAGGTCCCCTATAAGGACACAACGTTCGACACAAAGATTCCCCGGTTGGACGTTTGAAGTCGAATCTCCGAGGTACCACGTCAATATTTCTGGATCCATCGAGACAAACCAGTTCGTCTGCTGCTCCATTCCTTTCAGGCTGTAGAACTCAGCGCCGTCGGGCTCTTCCTGAAAGATTCGACGCAATTTTTCTCTGGCATGGCGCCGAGACCATTCGCCTTTCCTTATTGCGTCGACCAACGCGGCAGGGATCGGTAAGCCAGCAATGGACACGGTTCCATAAGTCACCTTGACCAAACCTTTCTGCCCGTTGCTGCGGCGACCGCATCCATTACCTGAGCTCTATGCTCTATCGGAGCGTCCCGTTGACCGAAATTCCTGCCATTTAACCCAGAACCCCATTTTATGACGAACCCATCAACCTCGAACATGATCGCAAATCCCACAGCTCGACGTGACACATTAAAATGCTCAAAGTTAATCTGTCCGTGGCCGCCGCTTCGCATGACGACATTGGGAGAGTCGCCAGCCGACCTCTCTGGCACACTGCGATGAGCCCGGAACCTACCCGTGTCAATGTCATAAACCCCACTGAAGCCAGTTTCTACGCCGTGCCCATTAACGGGACTGTACAAATAACGGCTGATCGACCGATCAAGGGAGAGACGCCAGATGACGACCGAGATCACTTCGGGGCAGGAGCCGTCCGCAGGGTCGGTGAGTGCGGTCACGGATGAGCAGTTGA
>Ga0164243_10001050_pt1 | contig 47768 bp, 73 predicted proteins | sample OricompcompostOP_FD_108781 | JGI IMG/M metagenome (GOLD analysis project Ga0164243, IMG submission 108781) | Organic Plus compost microbial communities from Emeryville, California, USA - Original compost - Organic plus compost (OP) | ecosystem: Engineered > Solid waste > Mixed feedstock >...
CCCATTAACAGACATCTGGCTGTAGTTGATATACAACGCCCCGCCATTAATATTCTCACACCCACACCCGTTAAGAACCACTTCCTTGCAGCTCTCAAATCGATAGGCCCTAGCTGTATTATCGCCAGGGTCTACAATGTTGTCTGCTCCACAAGCGTTAAACACGGAGTAGTTCAATCCTGTAACTACCCATCCCTCTCCAGAGATGTCATGCGCCCAGCAGCTATTGGCTGTAACAGATGTTCCTGCATTAGACGCCCCTGCTGGCAATCCTGCATAAACATCCTTCTTGAAGTGGAATCCAATCTCTGCATCAGAAGCAGCTACACGAGTGAGACTAATCATCCATGCATCAGAGCTTTCCCAGCCCTTATAAGCCCCCTGAAGCCTTAAATCCTCAAATACACATTGAGACACCCTAGGGGCGAACAAAGCCACTGAGCTCTGTCCTACACCCCCAGACATGAAGCTCACCCCCTTAATCGTCACATTGGAACAATATGTCCCATTGGCAGGAGGATAGAGGATGGCTACAGCATCTGTTGTCTCGTACTGATCGAAGATGTTTCCAATAGACCCACTATTACCCGGTGCAAGGCGATTAACCACAATATCTGATAAATCTCTGGCTGTCTTTACAATCTGTGTCCTGAAGCTGCCCTCACCAATAATATTCATATGCTCTTGGATGACCAAGGGCTTAGAAATCAGATACTGACCCCCAGGGATGAATAATGCTCTCTGCTGAGCATGGGCTGTATCAATAGCTTCCTGAATCTTCTCATACTGGTCATCCCCGATATTAGGGACGATATTGAAATCTAAGAAGCTCAGGGGGAATCCTTCTTCTCCCTCAATAGCCTGCACTCTCAAATCAAGGGCATCATACTCATCTTTAAGCTCATAGATGGCTCCCTGTACATTCTCACTGTCTAATGTCTTGTAGGGGTCAAACTGCACAAACTTAGCTTCTGTCTGATCCCCTGTATTAAACACCAAACCATTAATGTCTTTAAGACGTACAGGCTCATGATCGAAGGCAGGAGCTGGAAGATTGTATATGCGCTCCGAATTCATATCCAGAGGGTTATGCATCTCATTAGGCTCACCTTCTGGATTACGCCTATAGAGGACATTCTCATTCAATTCTGTAGCAATTGCTTGGTCATTATCATTAATCTTCTGGAGATTGTACCCAGAGACAACTGAAGGAAGGGTTATTTTAGCCATTATGAGCCTTTATAAGAAGTTTGAGGCCCATGGCCTACATTGTTGTGGAATTGATACAGCTATCCATTTAAATACATAGAGAACAAGAACCCGGAATTCCAATGCACTTTCCTATTTCCCATAATTTCTGTGAGAAAATTTGGAGGGTCAATATGCATACATCGCACTCCCCATTCCCCCCTTATACCGGGGAGGGTGGGAGGGTAGATTCCTAAGATATTGGCCTAAGCAAGTGTCCTAGGGGAGATTTCCTAGGGGGTAATTATGTAATGATCGTTATAGTATGTCTTTACCCTGTTCAGCATCAATCACCGATACTTATGGGGTAGATATCATACATAAGCTGTTGTTATTACTGGGATAGTTGTCTCAGGTAGTATGCTTAGGATAGATGCTTAGGCAGTTGTCTTACTATATACACATCTCCAGCTATCGCTGGCCGCATACAATCCATGCTTAGCAGCATGTCTTGTTGCTTGATGTGGTATGTCTTATTCTGCATCAAGCATTCAGCACCTCATGGTGCTTCATTAGCTTGTCTTAGTTAGATGCTTCAGCAGGGGCAGGGCTAAGCCTGCCTAGTCTGAAGATATATGTATTAAGCTGAATAACGATGATGATTATTCAGTACTTAATATAGTTGCTTTATTGATACTCTTCACAGAGGTTGTTTGCTTACAGTCTGATTGGAGGATATTACGGATAGACATAAGTCTAGACGTAATTCCCCTATGTCCTGACATATGCTTAATAAATAGCATGCTTTGTAGCATGCCTGATTAAGCAGTGATGTCTTACATAGACTGTAATGTCTGCTCTTTATCAGAGCCTTCACAGTAGGCGAAGATTACTATAATGATCTATCCAGGGAAACACGTCATTAACTAGTCGGTGCCTTGGAATATTAAATCCCTGTATTGTTCGTCCCGCAGTATCCTCTTATCCACATATCCTGCTGTCTCGATTCCGCTAGGTTTCTACCTCTCGATATGTAGGGCACTATGTCGATAATCATTCCAGTATCTAGCTTACAAGCAATGATAGCATTGCCAGGTTACCCCATTCCGCATGTTGATAAGACATGCATCGGGTAATACTCACCACTAGATAGCTTCCTGATGTACATAGAATAGACATAAAACATACGTCTACATGTATATAGCCAAGGGGGGAAAGTGTCTTTGCAATTAATTTACACATTGTTACTATTTAGATGTATAAAGTGTTTGACAAACAGGTTTAAAGGTGTAGAATAGGAACCATTGAAGGAACAAACAAACCCAGGAGATTTTCATGTACAAGCAAGAAACAATTAAACTATGGGCCAGACGGTGGACTACATCTTATGGTTGGGTTTGGCAACTGTGCAGGGAGTGTTATGTATCAGATAAAGATGCCTGGCTGAAGTATTGGGTTAGGGATGAACCAACAGTAGAATTTAGATTCTCCAACAAAAAGCCAAAATAAGTATTGACAACCATAAACAGATAAGTTAATATTCAGTTATCGAAACAAACAACACACCGGAGATTATTATCATGAACTCTTACCACGTTACCCTGTATATAGATGGATCACTCAGTACATATCAAGTGTACGCTGATGACCGGGACGAAGCTCAAGAGGAAGTTATACAAGTTATTGAGCAGGTAGGCGGTGTACATGGTGACATTGTATCAATCAAATTAAGAGGGGAATAAAATGGATCAAGTGACACAGTATTACATTGATGGCATCAAAGAGGCCCGCTCTTTCTTTGATAAATACGGGAAGGAAGATGGGTTCAGTATCCAGGCAGAGATTGATAACATCAAGAGTACGTTAAAAGGTTTCACACGTAGCTCTCCAGTTGGTCAGATGCTACAGGGACAGCTAGAGTTCTGGATCAATCAGAAAAACAAACATGTTAAGGGGGATTGAGATGGAATCATTGAACATGTTTCTAGGTAAGGCATGGGTACTGTTTTTCTGGGGGTTCTTCCTTATAGCGGGTATCCATTCAGCATGTTTTCACATAAAACGTATTATCAAAGGTGAGGAGTACAGGCCATGATAGCATTTAAAATCAAGCTGGCTATTCGGGTAGGCGGTAAGACCGAATACATCATTACATGCAGAGTGTCTGAGTCAGCGCATGAAGCTAGTCAATGGGCCTATGATATGTACAGGGACTACGAGATTGTCGGATTGAAGGTTATACCGATTAAGAAATAAGGCTCTACAATCAATTAGTTTGTAATTTGATACCCACGTATAGGGTGATAGTTTTAAACGGCTCTGCGGGGCTGTAATCAAGTTTAAATGGTGTTGTATGACTGTATATGTAGACCAGCTAGGTGATGAACTGTTATTTAAGGGCTATCCCTTGGAATACGATGTAAAGATGGGACAAGTATCTTGGAAGAATATAACTATCGATGTCACTAAAAAAGATATTGATATGTTTATTAAGTGTAGGAAAAACCACAGTTTTAGTAAAGCTTGTGATTTATTTGTAACATTACTAAGAAAAGAGTTGACAAGCCTGATTTAATATGTTCTAATAGCTACATGGATGACAGAACGGCGTATCCCAAAGGGAGATGAGGGTGAAAGAGAAGACCATAATAGACAGAATAATGGATAATATATCTGTTTGCGACAACGGCTGTTGGGAATGGCAGGGCAATAAAACCAGAAACGGTTATGGTAGAATACATTACGAAGGAAGGAAACAGTTTGTACATAGGATAATGACCCCGGGAAAACCTACTGAAGAAGAGCCTTACTCGCTACACTCTTGTGATAATCCGGCATGTTGTAGACCAGAACATTTATCTTGGGGAAACAACAGCAGGAACACCAAAGAGAAGAGGGATAGATTAGGTACTCACGCGAGCCAGAAGATCACTCGAGAAGATGCTTACAAGATTAAGTTCTTAGAGAAAGGCCTTCAAAGAGAAATAGCGGATAGATATGGAATAAGCCAAATGCAGGTGTCCCTAATACGAGCGGGTGGGACATGGAGGGATTTAGAATACGGCGAATACAAGTAATTATCCAACAGATTTAAAAATAGATTGACAATATTTAATATTAGCAGTATAATACAAACATCTTACTTAATTAATACCAGGAGAATACTATGGTTTGGGTTAACGGATATTATATTTGGTATAACGACATGAGAAACGCATGGATCGTGCAGGACGGGGTGGAGATTGTAAAGCAATACAAACATCTTGGTCACGCTAAAAATTACGCCAGCAATCACTAGGGGAATCACCATGAAAATCACAGTAACAGAATCAATCTTCCGTAACCAATTTGAAGCAATGGGACGTGGAGATCAGTTTTCACATAAGGCATTGGGCTGGCTGTTTGATATGCTGGATGATTTTGACAACGAAAACGAAGAGCTTGATGTTATTGCAATCTGCTGTGACTTCAATGAATTAAAGATTGAAGATGTACGATCAGAATATGATGTACCAGAGGATCAAGATGTAATTGATTACCTGGAAGAGAATACATTTGTTGTTAATTCAGATGATGAAACTGTAGTGTTTCAAGCATTCTAAGGAAATATTATGATTATACAATCTAAAGATTTCGGGGCGTATACAGTGGAGTTGCAAGCTAACACACTACTAGGCCATGACATATACACATTGCTTGTGTACAATCCAGTGAGCAAGGCTATCTACTTAGCAGATCAGAGTTTGTTTATTGATAGGCTTGCTAAATGTTATGATAGTTTTACACAGAACCGGGTTAGACATTGGGAGATGAAGTGAGTGAAAAATTTGTATTGATATCAAAAGAACCATCTAATCGGAAAGAAGAGAGAAGGATTGAACTTTTGCGCCATAAGGTAATTGACTCAAACGACCCTTGGGATATGCAGGAATTCTATAAAGCATGCGCGAAATGGTTTCAATCTAGGCACCTGCATGCTGTAAAAGAGATGGATTATGTAAAGGATAGAAATGGATGAACAAGAAATCAGAGATGCATTACACAATGGATTAACAGTCTGCTGGGTGAGAGATGATTTTGTAGTGAATTACGAAACCAAGGGTAATCTAAGGGTGTATCACGAAAACGAGATTAGACAGAAATGGGCGAAGGAGATTGTAGATTTTAATAGCTCATTCTTTTATATCAAGAAATGAGAGTGTTCAACACAGGGTATTAGATGCTCTAGTATCCTGAAATGAATGCTTTAAACAGAGACGCCAGGGGACTGTATAAATCCCCGGAACCGGAACGAAGTCACCGAGTAATCTTGGGAGGTGATGGATCTGCGAGCAAGAGGTAGCCTTTGAAACAGGGCTAATAAATATACCTGTTATCACGAGCGGGGCTTATTCACCTGCTCATAACATTAACCTAGGTTGAATGTGGAAAATATAGTGTTTTGGGGTAAGAATTAAACAAGTAGCAGGTATATTTATTATCCGTCCGTATCTCACCCGCCTTCTAAGCGGGCGTTAATCGAGTAAGCGGAGTATGGGGGTTCGAGTCCCTCCGGACGGGCCATACATATCGTAATAGTTTTCTTAACAGCCATCGGAGGCTAATATGTCAGCACTAAGTTATATCGTTAACAGTTTGGATGATGTCGGAGCATTGAAGATTGTAAATCGCAAGGGAGTGTACACTTGCTCGCTGCCAGGGAATAAGACTAGGACATTTCGTCGTGTATATCTGAATGGGGCTGAATTGCCTGTATATGTGGAGACACGGAAGGGGCGGGTATGAACACAGACCTTGAAAACCAATTTATCAAGACATCCCTGGAGATATCTAAGCTACGGGATTTAGTCTGGCGAGACGGTACAGAGGAACAGGTGTGGTTTCTTCGTCAAGTGATGGAGAGCTTACATTTCATGAAGGAACACATCCAGAATAACCCGGAATTCCGGGGCAATCAACAGGAAGAGGTGGGATAATGAATCAAAGACATAAGTGGGCAGATGTGATAATTGCCTGGGCGAATGGGGAGCCAATACAGGTAGAACAAGAGTCGGGAAAATGGAAGGATTATGGGGTTTCCCCAATATCGCCAATGTTTTCTCCAGCACTAAATTATCGCATCAAGCCCCGCACGATCAAGATTGGCGATATGGAAGTGCCGGAGCCTTTGCGGGAGTTCCCGGTGTTTGGGGAGAAGTATTACCTGCCGTACATTACAGGAGACGTACTGTTTTGCGACATCGTGTGGCAGAATATGCCCGTTCAGAATAACGCTTATAAGCGGGGACTCATTCACCTAACACCAGAAGCCGCCATATCCCACGCCAAAGCGCTTATCGCTGTTTCTGGAGGTAAGGTATGACAATCTTTTTATCTTCCTTGGGATATGCCGTATTGGTCCTGATTGTGGGTGCAATTATTGCAGCATTTCTTACCGCAGTTATTAAATAATAGTAGCACAGGGCAGGAGTGCCCATTGGAGAATATTATGAAAAGAGTATTTATGATAGCATTCTTGTTCCTGGCTGCATTCAATGTACAGGCTCAGGAAACATCCCTTAAACTGGCATGTGAGACAACTACCAAATACATTGTACAGGCTTATCTCCTAGGAGTGGAGAGGGGAATACCAGTGCAGGAGAGCTTCGATAAGATGCTTCAGAAAGAGGATGTCAGAAAGAATATGATGGTGCATAGTATGATGACCCATTACTTCCCTCTGGTGTTCACAGAGAGGTTGATTATAACCCGGAATTCCACCGAAATCATGAATAATGTAGCAGTTCCTGTCCTACAGGCTTGTTACACTGACCTGCCTACATGGGCTAAATTCTTTGATAAAGTATTGGTGATGAAATGAAACCTAAGTTTATTTATAACCCAGGCAAGGTCGAAACGGCGCCCAAGGGGGCTTACGGAAAGAGGGTTCAGGTTATAACTAGAGATGGTGTAAACTTTACGCTTAGCTTGCCCGCGAGGAATTACTACTGGGGAAATGACGGGAACTATTATAACATCATAGCATACCGAATTATTGAGGATAAATCATGAAACCCCTTCTCTGGAATTGCATTACACTAATAGCGGGGACCTTAGCTGCTCTGTCAATCACTGTGTACATTCTAGCAGCAGCTGCCTTTCCTTTCGTAGTAATTTATAAACTTATTTGGGGATGAATATGACTGACATTCAAGAACTTATTAAATCCTATCGTAAGAGTGCCACATATTGGCAGATTGATGCTGAGATGTCCTTTGCTCAAGCCCTCCTGAAGGCTCGTAATGAATTGTCCCTGAAGGATAAGGAGATGGCAGAAATTATTGGGTGCTCTGAGAAACATCTACAGAGTATTTATGACTACGAGGCAGAGCTTGAATTGATCCACATGATAAGCATTGCCATGAAGATAGGTAAGAAGGTGGTTATCTCCCTGGAGGATGTGGAATGAAATCTCCTGAGTTTGATGTAGAAATAAGAATGCCCTTCTGCCCCTTTACCTTAGTCACAAGCAAGAGGGGGCTCAAGAAGGTATTCAAGAGCTTGAATGTAGAGGCTGACCCTGATAAGCATTGGTGTGATGTGGGAGCAGGTAACACCCTTGAGCTGGTAATAGGTGGTGCTAACCTGTACATAGTAACACTGGATATTGAAAACCATGATAGCTTTCCCGGCTCTCTCGCACTCCTCGTACATGAGTGCGAGCATGTCAAACAACATTATTTTAAATGGGCGGGACAAAAGAAACCTAGCTCGGAATATGAGGCCTATGTGATACAATCGATCTTTCTTAGCCTCTATCCCACATTTGCTAAGGGATGGGATAAGAAACTGAAGCAAGATCAGGAGAATGTGCTGTGAAATACATCGAATCAAAGCCAAATGGCGACGGGACTATAACCCAGCAGGATTTAAAAGAGATTTTGTATTATGACCCGGAAACCGGACTTTTTACATGGAAGTCTTTTAGGGGATTCAAAGCCAAACAGGGCTCTATCGCAGGAAACAAGAAAACAGATGGTTACGTAAAAATTACACTACTGGGCAAGAAGAGATCAGCGCACCGACTTGCTTTCTTGTATATGACAGGTTCAGTACCAAAACAAGTGGATCATATAAACGGGTTAAGAGATGATAACCGATGGTCTAATCTTAGGGCGGCCACTGGGCCTGATAACAACCGAAACCAAGGTATGCGGTCTGATAATAAATCAGGAGTTAAGGGGGTTTGCTGGTTGAAAGATAGATGTAAATGGGTTGCTCAGATAGAGGTATTGGGAAGAAATAATGTAATCGGCTACTTCCCCGACCTTATTGGTGCTGAATTAGCAGTACGTAAAGCTAGAGAAGAACTTCACGGAGAATTTGCAAATCATGGCTAAGTATATTGAATCTAAGTTGAACCCGGATGGAGTGACTTTTGACCATACGGAGGTTCGGGCGGCTTATACTGGGAACTCCACGATATTTTATAGGGGAGGACGAGAAAAGGAATACAAGATTATCCCGATTCCAGTTTGGCTTAATAACCTTCAATATAAGGTGGAGGTTGCAGACACCTACGGAATCCACGAATCATCCTCTACCCTGCGCGAAGGTGGCCCGGCGGTTGCGGAAATGCTTCTGGATAGGATTAAGGAGTTGGAGGCTGCACTGTCAGAGTTGGCAGACTGGGCATATTATGAAGTAGGGGCGGACGAAGACCTAACACCAGGGCTTACAGAGGCGCGTAAATTACTAAACAAGGAGCAGAAATGACAAGAGAACAGTTAGAAAAAGCAATGCGTGAGGCATACAGACTGGGACAGGTGTACTGCGAACAAGCCGATAGCGAATATGTAAGCCACAACCGTAAATCAGAACAAACCGCGATTAAATTCGAGTCGCTTGTTGATGACACTATTAAATCAATTTGGGAACCAAAATGAATATTGATAATTTAGAAAAGCTGGCTATGGAGGCAACGCCGGGGCCGTGGGTTACAAACCATACAGGACACATCGGACCTATGCAGTCAGACGGTTTTGTATATAATCTTGGGGAAATATACAATTCTGAGGATAAGTATTTTATCGCCGCCGCAAACCCCGCCGCTATTCTGGAATTGATCAGCATTAATCGGGAGTTGGTTGCTGCGCTTGAGCTTCAAGTGAATTTTGATGAGCACGAATATAGCAGGCAGGTTGTAGATAATATTTCTCTTCGTGTTCTCGACAAGATAGGTAAGACAATTAGCTCTGGTTCAGATTACACATCACCAGAATTGGATTTAGAACTTACAGATGACGCGATAAAACTAGCCTTAATGGCGTGGTTTGATAATAAAACCACCGACGAGGATGCTATGAGGGAAGCGATTAATGCATCAATAAAAAGGAGCAAACAATGAGTGAATTTAAATATGTACCGGTTGAGATATTAGATCGCTTCCCGGAACTCAACATGAGCAACTATGGTCCGGATGACGTAGACGAACTCAATGCATGGGGTATTGAACTGGTGCTTGCCGAAGCCCCCACTCAGCCATCCCCCGCCGAATTCGATAAGGAACCGATACTTACTCAAAAGGGTGACATCAGATTTATGGATGGTGTCTGGTGGCTATGTACAGACCCAGATATAAACCGGTGGATCAGTGCGGGAGAACCATCTACGATGGAAGCGGTGCGCAATGCGGCGCTAGACGAGGCTGCTAAGATTCCGCGTCAATATGCGGAGCAGTTGGATGCCGGCATCTTTGGCGCTAGATTTCCCGAGGCGACAACCCACATTTTTAACGCCAGCACAAATATGGCCGACAAAATTCGCGCCCTGAAATCCCAGCCAGCCCAGCCGAGCGATAGTCAAGCGGATGTTTCGGATGTAGAGAAGGACGCGGCTAAGTATCGCTGGTTGCTTTCACAGATGCAGGTTGGATCGGTGAGTACTATGTTGCCCTTATATCGTACAGCGCACTGGATTGGTTACGAGCCGTGCGCTGATGTAAAAGACGTAGATAGTGCCATTGAAACAGCAATGCGCGCACAGGAGGGGTAATGACACAAGCCAAAGGAAAGGTATTCATTGATGTCGAAAAGGGGGTTCACGGAGGTTACTCCCTCTATGTAGGAGATAAGGATTCTGGACACAGGATCGCTGGCAACAAACCATTTGGGGGAAGTTACACCATCCATCGGTTTGAAATTGATGCTAACGAATTAATAGAGATCGCAAAGAAATACGGGAGGATTAAATGAGAGATTACATATCGGATTCATGTGATGATTCTTATAGGCAGGGGTGGCTAGAGTGTGCAGCATGGGCGGAGAGGGATGATCTAGTAGCAGATATAGATAGTCCTGCTTATATAGGGCTGAGAAACTTTAGAATTCAGACTATCAAGGATTTATTGAGGATTATGTTAGATCAACCGTTACCACCTACAGAAGAGCAGCCATGACACCCCTCCCCCACATCCCGCTCCCCTATGAATACATCGACCCACGGGGAGTTAAATGGCATCCGTATGAAGTGATATTCGATACGCCAGAAGGGGAATTCGGAATGCACTTATACGCGATTAACGATGAACACGCCGCCGCAATGCTTCAGGACTTGAAGGAAACCGGGCGGATTAGCGGGCAGACGATAAATCAGTACTCCGAATTTAAAGAACCAGACGAGGAATAATTATGACGACAGATACGATTAGAGAAAAGTTTGAGGCGTGGTTTGACAATAACACAATGGGTTGGACGGAAGAAGATAAAGTCCTGAGCCGTGTGACGTGGGAAGATGCCTACCAACAAGGCCAGCGCGACCTGATCGAGGCGATGGAGCAATACACCACGATCATGAAAGACGGGACGCCACTCTACCGCCTACCAGAGGACACGCAGAAATGACAGATGATGAAATTGTAGACAAGGTGTTCACATGTATGGAGGAGGGAGGAACGGCATTCGGGCTTAACCCCCAAGAGTGGACAGAGCTAGTGCTAGATTGGCTAGTGAATAATATAGACCTCTCCTCTGCTCATTACACATTCCTGTTTTCTAAGGAGACATGTAGGACGGCCTTGAAGGGGAGGGTGAGAGCACGTATGGTAGACTATGTGAGAAATCTGATTGATAATGCAGATCGTGATAGCATTGAACAATGGGGAGTTGTAGATGAGTCATAAACTAGCTAAGAAGACCCGTAAGTTAATGAAAGCCTGGGGTAGGGATTTTAGGCAAGCGGAGTATTCTGAGATAATCCCTCCCTATACTAAACTTGGGTTTACAGTTACCAACACAATCCGTTTAGGAAATTGTGACAAGCTGCTGTATAAAATGTATAAGAAACGATTCGAGGATGGGAATGTCATCAACGTGTATTGAGAAGATTGAATGTCCTAAATGCGGGTCTAGTGACGGGAATCAAGTATTCCATAGCGAGAAGGATGGCTATACTTCCTACTGCTTCTCTTGCTCCACGTACGATGGGGACCCGTATCGGGATAAACCAAAGGATTACAAACCTGTTAAAGTGGGCAAGACAGCAGAGCAGATAGCACAGGAGCTAAAAGAGATTGGGCAGTATCAGACTAAAGACCTACCTGATCGTAAGCTGAAGAAAGGTAGTCTGGAATACTTTGGTGTTAAGACAGGAGTATCGGAGTCGGATGGACAAACTGTAGTATCGCATTTTTATCCGTACACCAAGAACGAAGAGATTGTAGGATATAAGGTTAGAATCGTTGAGGGTAAAAAATTCTTTAGCCTAGGCACCATGAAGGATGTGGATGCCTTTGGATGGTCACAAGCTAAGCTGACAGGATCACGTAAGCTGTTCATCACTGCTGGGGAGATCGACTGCTTATCCCTCTTCAAGATACTGAAGGACTACCAAAGAGGGACACAATATGCTAATGACGATCCTGCTGTAATCTCTGTCCCCAAGGGGGAGGCAGGGGCTGCTGAATTCATCTCTAAGAATTACAGTAAGTACTCTAAGATGTTTAAAGAGATTGTGTATATCGGAGATCAAGATGAACCCGGTAAGAAAGCTGCAAAGGAAGTATCTATCCGTTGTCCAGGAATTCTTACAGTAGACCTCCCTGTTAAAGACATATCTGAGGGATTGGTTAAGGGGATTAGCAAAAGAATCGCGCAAGCGTGCCTATTTCAATCAGCTCCCCCTAAAAATACAAGGGTTATCTCCGCCACTTCTTTGTACGAAGAAGCCTTGAAACCACCTGAATTCGGTTACCCTTATCCGTGGAAGGCACTGACCAAGATTACACGAGGTATTAGGCTGGGGGAATCAGTCTATTTCGGCTCTGGTGTTAAGAACGGTAAGTCAGTGGTGGTTAATGCCCTGGCAGCTCATGCCATAACGAATCTGGGGTGGAGTGTAATGTTGGTTAAGCCAGAGGAGCAGGTGGCTAAGACGTATAAAATGGTGGCAGGGCAAGTGGCAGGAGTGCCTTTTGATAACCCTGAGATTGAATTCAACAGGTCTGCTTTTGACTCGGCTGTCAAAAAGATAGGGGATAAGCTATTCCTCCTAGATGCTTATCAAGAGATTTCTTGGGGTACATTGAAACAGGATATTATCTACGCGGCCTCTCAGGGGGTTAAGATGGTAGTCATCGATCCAATCACCAACTTAACCAACAAGTTAGATGCAGCCACTGCTAACACAGAGCTTCAAAGCATAGCTCAAGAGATATCCAGCTTAGCTATGGATTTGCAGATAGCAGTGTTTTTATTCTGCCATCTAAAATCCCCCGATAGCGGTCCTCCTCATGAACGTGGGGGAAAAGTATTATCTCACCAGTTTGCCGGGAGTAGGGCTATGATGAGGAGTTCTAACATCATGATCGGCCTTGAGGCCAATCGTGACCCGGACCTCCCTGAAGAGCAGAGGAACTTACGTAAGTTAGTAGTACTGGAGAACAGAGAAAGTGGGGAGACAGGTGTAGTGAATCTGTCTTGGAGCAAGAGTACCGGATTGTTTACCGAATATGAGGAACTATGATTACACAAGATAGGTTAAAAGAAATACTGCATTACGACCCAGAGACGGGAGTATTCACCTGGCTAGTGAGCCCCAGCCAAGGTACCAAGAAAGGAAAGGTAGCCGGACATGACCATAAATCTTCCGGTTACAGGGTTATCGCCATAAAACGGAAATTGATACCCGCTCACAGATTAGCATTCCTATACATGACCGGATCAATCCCTGAATTTGTTGATCACATTAACATGATTAAGTTGGACAATCGTTGGGTTAATCTCCGACCAGCTACTAAGAGTGAAAACAATAGAAATCAGAAGTTAAGGAAAGATAATAAATCAGGGGTGAAGGGGGTTAAGTGGAACAAGGCCAATAAGAAGTGGCAGGTTCAGATCACGGTAAATGGTCACCGCATGCACTTGGGGCTATGGGATGATTTAGAGGCAGCAGAGCTAGTATCAATTCTCGCAAGAGAGAAGTATCACGGGGAGTTTGCTAACTATGGTTAATCTTGAGCAGTTCTACACAGACAATCGCAGGTCATACATCAGTCGCCTTAACAAGTGGATCGGTCAATCGTCCGCAGAAGATTGTTTTCAAGAGGCCATTACGAGAGTGATGGAGAGATGGGAATTGTTCTCTGAGTATGATGAAGAGCAGTTTGAATATAAGTTTTATGGGGTGTTACGGAACTGCGTTAGGGATGAGCGGAATGCTTTACGAGGAACCTATTACGAATCTATTGATGAGTTCCAACACCCTTGTGAAGACATTCACATTCACAAACCTACGATGTACAATGAAGTTGTGTTTGCAATCGAGAAGGAAGAGGATGCAACAGTAAAAAAATCCTAGACCTTTTCTTGTTGCAGGGCTACACTATAAAACAGATTGGCAGTGTAGTGGATATGACATACTTTCGGTGCTACCGGACCATCGAAAAGTTTCGGAAAAGGTTGAAAGGCCGGTTAATAAAGGAATAGGGTTATCATGAAAAAGGTTTATGTCGGTGACTTGGAGGCGGATAATCTCCTCGAGGATGCTACTAAGATACATTGTGGAGTGTTCTCTTCATTGGATGGAAAGGATGTAAAGTTCTTTGGTCCTGACGAACTTGATTCAATGATAGCTTTCTTAGAGACGTGTGATGTACTCATCTTTCATAACGGTATTGGTTACGACTTCCCCTTGATGGAGAAGATTTTAGGCTACAGTTACAAAGGAACTAAAGTAGATAGTTTGCTTATGAGTCGGTTGTTAAACCCCAACAGGGTATTACCACCTAATGCAGAAGATAGGTCAGCAGGACCTCACTCCCTTAAATCCTGGGGATACCGAGTAGGGATTAGTAAGCCAGACCATGAAGACTGGAGTGTTTTCTCTCCTGAGATGAAGCACAGATGTATTGAAGATGTCAAGATTAATGTACTAACTTACCATGCCCTATTGAAAGAGGCTAAAGAGAGCGGAGGGGGATGGGGCAATGCCTTTAAACTTACTTTTAAACTCTTCGAGAACCTACAGAAGCAAGAGCAGTATGGCTGGAGGTTTGATACACCATATGCTACTAGGGTGGTAGAGCAGCTAGAGAGAATGGTGGCTAGGATTGATAAGTTGATTGATGATCAAATCCCTGTCATCCTAGAAGTAGATGAGACAAAACTCAAGGGAGAATACGCTTGGGTTAAGAAGCCATTCCTGAAGAGCGGTAATTACTCAGAAAGCGTAGAGACATGGTATGAGCGTACACAGCTCTCTAGGGACGATGTACAGGTTTGGGGACCCTACACTAGGGTGTCTACCAGAAAACTTAACCTGAACTCTCTGGACGAGACTAAGGACTACCTGCTAGAATTGGGGTGGGTGCCTGAAGAGTGGAACTTCTCTAAGAAGACCGGGGAGAAGACAAGCCCTAAGATTGGTCAGGACGAGGAGTTTGAGGGGTTGGATACAGGGGTAGGAAGGTTCCTAGCTAAGAGGTTTCAATGTAGGCATAGAATCAGTAATATCCAAGGGCTGATTAACATAGTTAGACCAGACGGACGTATCTCTGCCTCTATTGCATCCTTGGCAGTGACAGGAAGGGCTAAGCACAGAGGGATTGTGAACATCCCTGGGGGAGATTCCTTCATGGGCAAGCAGATGAGGAAGATGTTTATAGCATCAGAAGGTAAGGTGTTAGTATCTGCTGACTCATCAAGTAACCAGCTAAGACAATTAGCAGCACGAATGGGAGATGATTCCTACAAACATACAGTTATTTACGGGAGTAAAGAGAAAGGTGATGATGTATATTCAGTTAACGCCAAGTTGGCAGGACTTAAGAGCAGGGCTCAAGGAAAGACTTTCACTCTTGGGGTGTTATTCGGTTCAGGAGATGCTAAAACAGGTAAGATTGTTGGTGGTTCCACAAAAGAGGGTAAGAAACTCAAAGAGAACTACTATAAAGCGTTGCCAGCAGTTAAGCGATTGCTGGATGATCTAAATAAAGAGTGGGATAAGACAGCCAAGACTAAGTTCAATCCCAAGTTTAATCGTATGGAGAAGTATGGGGGATGGATTAGGGGGCTTGATGGAAGACCTATCCATATCGACTCCAACCATAAACTCCTAGTGTTCATGCTCCAATCTGATGAAGCAATACAGATGTCTGCTGCATACAACATGATGTGGAAAAGATTGAGCAGAAGGTTTGAATATGGTGTACAATTCGGAGTAGTGTGTTTTTATCACGATGAATACACTGTAGAATGTGATCCAGAGATTGCAGAGGAAGTGAAGCAGATCATGGAGGATTGTATCCGTGATGCTGGAGAGTTCTTTAAGATAGATTGCCCCCATAAGGGTGAAGGTAAAATTGGTAACAACTGGTGGGATGTCCACTAAACATTTATAGGAAATTAAACAATGAGTTTGAATGCAAAGAAAGTAGCAGGCGGTAATTCAGATAGCAAATTTAAACGTGCTGAGCCACTGGAAGCAGGTAGCTATCCTGCCCGAGTGGTACAGATTCTTGATCTAGGTGTACAGGTACAGCGGCCTTTCAAGGGAGAAGCTAAACCTCCTTGCCAAGAGATTAACATTACATATGAGCTTGCCGATGAGTTCATGAAAGATGAAGAAGGGAATGACATTGAGGATAAGCCTCGTTGGGTGTCTGAGATGATTCCTCTGTTCAATCTGAAGGCAGAACGGGCTAAGAGCACACAGCGATATAAAGCTCTTGATCCTAATGATGACTTCGATGGAGACTTCACTCAGCTAGTGGGCTTGCCATGTAATGTAACTATCGTTCAGTCTGTCAGTAAGACTAACGGCAATACATACAATAATGTAGCAGGCATCACCTCTATGCGAGAGAAGGATGCTAAGCGTATGCCTGAGTTGGTGAATCCTAGTAAGGTGTTTGTGTTGGACGATCCAGACATGGAAGTGTTTAGTTCTTTGCCTCAGTTTATTCAGGATAAGATTACATCCAATCTGAATTTCCAAGGATCTAAGTTGCAAGCCCTACTGGCTAACTCAGATGCAGGAAGTACAGACAAGGAAGAAGCTGAAGAGGAAGCCCCTAAGAAATCTCCTGCTAAGAAGGCAGCACCTAAACTGGCAGAGAAGTCTGAAGCACCTGCGTGGGAAGATTCAGACGAAGACGATAGCTCCCCCTACTAACCCAAAATGGGTACAATCGTGCCCAATATAGGAATGATATGTTAGCTCTATTCGATGCAGACTACCTCTGCTACAATGTAGCATTCGCAGCGGAGGCAGCAGAGAAATATAAGGCTCAGGAGCAGGGGAGGGGGCCTCACCCCCCTTCCTGGGAGACAGTTAGCAGTATGTTGGAGCAGAGGATAGAGCATTGCATGCACGAGACAGAGGCTACAGATGCTAAATTCTACCTAAGCTCTAAGACAAACTTCAGAGACAAGATTAGCACTACAGGGTATAAGCTAGATCGTGGGGAGAAGCCCTCACAATATGCTAATCTAAGAGCAGTGATGCTAGGATTGTATGGGGGCATTATCGAGGAGGGGCTGGAAGCAGATGACTGTATGGCTATCCAAGCCTCTCTCAATCCAGATGATAGTATTATTATCGGTCCTGATAAAGACTTGTGGCAAGTGCCTTGTTGGCATTATAGATACGAGACAGGTAGGATTAGTAGCCTAGGGCCATTCAAGGCAGAGAACTATGGTCATTTTGAATACAAGGGCAGTAAGTATTTTGGATATGGAGATAAGATGTTTTTATCTCAGTGCCTAATGGGGGACCCTGTAGACTCAATAGTTGCTCTGGCTGGCGTAGGGCCTGCTAAAGCGTTTAAACTCCTCTCCCCTACCCAGACATACGAGGAAGGGTTAGAGGCTGTTGTAGGGGCTTACAAGGGCTTCTATGGGGATGAATGGGAGACTAAGCTAACTGAGAACGCCCAGTTGCTTTGGATGACACGAAGACTTAATGAGGATGGGAGTCCGGTATTATGGAAACTATAGGCGGTATTATTGGGAAATGCCTTACGGAGTACCTAACTTGGTTCTCTAGGGCAGCAGGAGTGCTTATAGCAGCTAAGATAATGGGATTATTCTGATGATCTTTGATGACGAAGTTAAATTCATCGGTGTTTACGTCCTAGGTGAGCAGAAACATGCTATAGTGTTCGACCACGATGGGGAAAGGATGGTGGAGCTTATCTTTGAACATCTAGAGGATGGGTCTGTAGCTCCTATCGACGTATTGGAATGCATCTGTGAGGCAGAATGTCTTGAGGAATGTAGATGTGGAGCTTGGGCTAGACGAGGAGTGTTGCATTGAGGAACAGTTGGAACGGAGGTGCCTGGACAGCAGCTAGGTTTAATAGCTTCATCAAGTCTGCTCTAAGGTCTGCCTCTAGGAAATGGCCTCCTAAATACACCTGCCTCAATAATTCTTGTGTAGGAACTATGGAGAACAAAGCCACAGGGAGGCAAGCTAAGCATTACAAGTGTGCCAGTTGTGGTGGCCTATTCCCCGCTAAAAGTGTGCAGGTAGATCATATCAAACCTGTTGTACCCATAGGATGGGACGGAGATTGGAATGTCGTAATTGATAATATGTATTGCGAGATTGACAATCTTCAAACTTTGTGTAAAGATTGCCACACAGATAAAACCAAACAGGAACGTTTAGAAAGGAAGAGGAAATGAAAATTGAACTCGGTAAGACATATGTAAGCCGTCAGGGGCAGTGCGATAAAATCGTAGAGGAGGTTGAGAACCCCATATTTGATTGGCTATTTCGAGGAGAAGGTGGCCTATATTACTCTGGAGAAGGTAAGGTGTTCCCCAACCGTCCCTGGGAGCATGATTGTGACTTGGTGAGAGAATACTTTGAGGAAGGGGAAGAAGTGGAGGACATGGTAAACTCCCCCTCACACTACACTCAAGGATCGGTAGAGTGCATTGATGCTATCCAGTCTTCCTTGTCTCCCGAAGAGTTTAAGGGATACCTCCGTGGAAACATCCTGAAGTATATGTGGCGCACCAATCATAAGGGCGGTAAGCAGGATTTGGAGAAATCTTTGTGGTATCTGAATAAACTAATTGGAGCAACTGAGTGAGTAAGAAATTTATCCTAGTACTTCCCGATGCTCAGGTCAAGCCTGGAGTAGACATCTCCCACCTAGAATGGATGGGGAAATACATTGTCAAGAAGCGTCCTGACATCATCGTCAATATCGGGGATTGGGCTGACATGGAAAGCCTCTCCACTTGGGACATAGGTAAGAAGAGTTTTGAGGGGCGTAGGTACAATAAGGACATCGAGGCAGCTATCCATGCACAGGAAGTTCTTCTAGGGCCTCTACGGGCCTTACAGGAGCGTCAGAGAGCTAATAAGAAGCGTGTGTATTCTCCTCGTATGGTATTGACACTTGGCAATCATGAAAATCGTATTGACAGGGCCATTGAATCTGATTCAAAATTAGATGGGCTTATTTCTACGGATGATTTAAAATACAAAGAGTTTGGTTGGGAAGTACATAAGTTCCTAGACGTAGTGATGATTCAGGGGATTGCATTCTCTCATTACTTCTGCACAGGGGCTATGGGAAGACCTTCTAGCTCTGCCCAGGCTCAATTGAATAAGCAGCATCTAAGTTGTATTGCAGGACACCAACAGGGCTTACAGATTGCTACGGGTAAGAGGGCAGATGGTCAGCTTATGACTTCTATTATTGCAGGGAGCTTCTATCTTCATGAAGAGGACTATCTAGGCTCTCAGAGTAATGTACACTGGAGAGGGGCATTAGCTCTTCATAATTGTGAGAATGGGCATTTTGATTTGAACTTATTGCCTATGTCCTATCTAAAATCTAAATACGGGAAATGAAATGGAATTTATTAAATCAATCAACGAATTCAGCGAATACATGTATAACCTTATTGAAGGGAATAAGGGTAAAAGTGTTTTAAAGTCCATCGTGTTGATCTACGGACTTATGTTAGGTCTGGTGGGTATCGGTCTGTTAGGTACACTGGTGTCAACAGTGTTCATCCCGTTTCTTCTGGTAAAGAAGCTATTAAAATGATTAGAAACTTCGTACACGAGATAGGGTCCTCCCTCTTGATGGGGGAGTGGGTAGGTTTTGAGAATACGGTAGATGATTGCCTAGGCCCCCAAGAAGAGTTCCTTCTAATGAACAAGGGGTTAGTATTCGATGGCTATTACTTCTACCTGATGGGTAAGAGATTGGATACCAACCTTACTTGCAAGGAAGTAGAAGTGTTGAGTGAAACCTTCCTTTTGATCAGAGATAGATATTATCTGGACAATCCTACAGAAGATGTGTTAGAATTAGCAGGGAGATTTGGTGGAATCGCAGCAAAGGGTAAAGAGTAAAGGTGTCTACCGATTCACAGAGTCTTATGGCAGATTTGCCAAGGGATATGTAGTGAGGGTTACAGAGGTAGGTGAAGATTATGTAGTTATCCTCGGGGACAAGTTCCCCTTGGATGTACCGATTAAGGAATGTGATGACTAAAATAGAAGAGATGTTTCATAAGTTTTTTGATGGAGAGGATACCTACCCTTCAGACTTAATAATATTTACAGCAGGTTGGCAAGCATGCATCCAACATGAGAAAGATCAACTGGCTAAGAGCCTAGCAGAGTTTGACAATGACGATAATGATTGTGGATCAGGAGGATGTATCCTATGAATGAACTAGATAAGGCTTTCCAAGAGGCCATGAAGAAATACCAATTCACAGCCTATTCAGGGAGAATCTATATGGACATGAAAACTATGTTTACAGAGGGGTATAACCATGCCCATGAAGAGATGGGATTGTGGGAACGCCCCTCTGAACAGGACTTCGGGGTTATTGAGAAAGATCAGGACCTCGGGCAGACACCTAAACAATTGGAGCTATTTTGATTGACTTCAACTACATCATAGACAAGCTAGGGGAATGGGTGCAGCAGAGTAATGATGCATTCTCTAAGCTAGGGCTTAATATCTACCTGGGGCTAGGGGATGATGACGATAGATGCGTAACAACGTATGTTGTCTTCCTATTCTTAATTCTTTTATTCTTGTAAGGAGAACGTTATTTACACAGTATACTTTGAATGCTCTAAACCTAATGGAATCATCTCCGGGACAGTGATGTTCAGCACTTCAGAGGCAGCTATTAAGTTCTCTGATGAATTCAAATCCCTTGATGGGGTTGCATCAGCCAATCGTAAGACCATTATCATTGGAGAGCCGGAGGATACACTATGAGGATCGAAGCAGGGGTGTTCCACCTAGAAGGCAACACTTGGCGGTACGAATACGGAGATTCAGAAGGAACACATATTATCGTATTCACAGCAGAGCCAGGGGTTAAACCAAAGATTGGTGATAGCATTGAGGCAGGGGTACACGTACCATTAGTGGGCTATATCATCAACGGAGATACAAGTAAGTGGGATAACAAGTGGGAAGACGAAGGAACCTACTATGGCAACGATTGAAGACCTAATCCACCCCGATTACAAGGAAGTGTATGACGCTATGGGGAATGATGCATATTTCAATGGTTCCCTTGGTGTTCTAGTTAATGAAGCAGAATCCTTTGGTGTAGCTAAGGCAGCAGTTAATGTCTATCTGTCTATGCTAAAGGATGTGGGGGATTTTAATAGAGTGGATTACATCTCCTACTTGGAGACAGTTATCCTAACCCTACCAGATTTACAACGTGCCTTACGAAAGAGATAGACAAAATAATGCCCCGATATCCTTTACAGGACTCGGGGCTTTTTCGTTTACGAGCTTACTTCTGGTGTATTACAATCTACTGTAGCGTATACGTCTCCACTGACAGCAGAACTAAGGACAACAGGGACAGATGTAGAGCCTGCTGTAGCTGCAAAGCATGCTGATACTGGTGTAGGTGCAGCAGCAGCGTCTAGGGGGTTATTCACCCCTACAGATACATATCTCTGAGGGATACCTCCCCAAGGGAGCACATTAGAGAAGTCGAAGGTAACAGTGGTTGCTTCACTTCCTACAGCGATGGTTTTCTTCAGGATAGCTTCCGATTGAGTTCTCTTGACAATATTAGAATAACTATTGCCGTGCCAAGTGATCTCTCGGAAGGAGGTGAGGTCCAGAGAACCACCAGAGCCTGTAGGAATGATCACACCGTCTGCTGCATTATACGGGACGATCGAACCCTGTTCACCCCCTCCGTATACGTTCTTAAACACATTACCTACTACAGAGATACGGCTTACCAAAGCATTAGTTGTATAAGGAGACAACACTACGAAAGCGTTGGTAGGTTCCCTTGATACACTAGTGAACTGATTCCCTGAGATGGTTACTCCACCACCAATAGGCCAAGCTAGGTTGGTAGTATTCTCGTTGGTCATTTCAATCCAAGAGTTATCAATATAATTTCCTGTGATATTGGTCTTGTTGTGCCCTGATGTAAGGATGATGGAAGGTCTACGGGTGTTCTTACCGGGTTCTGCATCCGAACCTGCTCCTGTAGCCTGCCAGAAGTGATTGCCTACAATAACATTACCAGAACCATGAAGGACGAGTGTGTTACCAAATTGCCAGAAATAGTTTCCCCTGAACTTAGGATCATTAGTAGGAATACTAAAGAATACAGACTGTTTATCTACAGGATCTGCTTGTCTGTCATCAAGATCGGGGAATGCCTGACAACAATCTATCTGACAGTTTGATCCACCGCTACTCCAAAAGATCACCCCTCTTTTGTACACATTAGCAAAGGTGCAATTTGTGAAAGACTGGGTGCTTCCTCCTTTTGGACCTTTAAACACCCCTATATTACTTAGACATTCAAAGGTTACCTGCTCGAATCGGAAGTTAGATAGACTGGTTATCTTGCTGAAATCAAATAGATAATCAAACTCTTGGAACCTATGAGTAGCTGAGGATAAGGTCCTCCACGCGGTAGTGGACAGAGTGATCTGTCCGTTAACAGTATCCACCGACCTCACATAGGTCTCCCTAGGAACCCCCGGACCACTCACATACATTCCTTCTACTATTCCGGTCATGGAAGAAGGGGTAGCTGTGGCAGACCCTATAGTTAGCGATAAGTTTCTAGTGAAGTTTGCCATGGTCTTCTTAGGACCAATATACCGGAACCTGCCATTACGAATAGTAAACTCTCCTTGCTGACTAGTCCCTAAAGGAATAGACATGTCCATAGAGTTTGCAATGTCGATACTTCTTCCCTCTAAATCTACTCCCATAAACCTTCTACTGGCCGCTGCTTTAGCTATGGCAGCAAATACAGCAGAAGTTTCGTCTACATCTACCCCATTAGATGTTAAGAAATCTGAAATCTTTACACCATCAAATTCCTTGTTGATATATCTAGCACTGATTGTGGTAAGCTCTGGGTCTGCATAATGAACCACATCTACTAAATCAGTCTGTATATCTCCTACATCTTCTTCTAGGGCATCAATACGTCCAATGGCACCTGCTACACTATCCGCAGCAGCCTGCGCCCTATCAGCCTCTGTCTCAGCCCTCTCTGCTTGCTCTGTGGCAACTAAGGCACTAGCAGCAGACTCATCTGCGCTCTCCGCAGCTTCTAAGGCAGACTCTCTAGCCTCTTCAGCCCACTTCTTAGCAGCAGGAACTCCCCCCCTAACCTCTCCCCAGGGGGTAGCCTCGTGATCCAATGTGGGAATAGGTAGATTATAGACACGATTACTATTCATGTCTAAATCATTATTCATCTCGTTTGGTTCACCGGGAGGGTTATCTCGGAAGAGAACCTTATCGTTTAGGGCCTCTGCTACCTTCCTGAAATTATCATTGATTCTTTGTGTGCCGCTATTGCCGTTAGAGGCATCAGGCAAGACTATTTTAGCCATATAATAAGGTTCCCTGTGTTACGATTAAACTTCTGCTGCTGCGTCTTCGAGTGCTTGGATACGGGTAGCCAATGCTTGCAAGGTTGCTTGGATTGTACCGGCTGCAAGACCATCTGTACCAGCGGCTACGTTAGCCAGCTTAGAAAGTGCGATAGCTGCAGATGCTGCTACCTTCGCATTTGTAACACTAGCATCTGTTGGAGGGAGTGTTGCAGGAATAGTAGGGATAACCGTATCCCCTGCCAGTGCTGTTGTGGCTGTAGTGCCTAGTACCAGACTTGATGTACCCGCCCCAATTGCTGTACGAGCTGCGGCTGCGTCTGTTGCCGTAAGAACATCCACACCTACTGTAGTGGCATCTGTAATGTTAGCCGAGGTGATATCGCCTGCTGGAGGACCGTTATCTTCCAGTTCTGACCAATAGGCTTTTTCTGCATCAGGTAGATTACCAGCAGAAGAGCCAGATACTGAATTCATGTAGCGGATTTTTGGTTCAAGATAAGACATATATTTCCTTAATTGTTAAGCATCCGGTTGAGGAGGCCATTCTTCTTCAGTCACTTCCCTTGTAGGAAGGGTAGATAGGTACTCATGCTTCTCTGCATGAGCTGGGTCAGACAACACTGCTTCAGGGAGAGCAAACTCCCCTCCCAATAATTGTCTAGGGTCTAGGCCAGCACCTTCAGAGGAAACACCCCTAACTTCCTGAGCCTGTTCTTGTGTTAGGATGATCATATCTGACCCCCTACAGATGTTAAGTACGATTGCGTAGCAGTATATAGACTAAGAGACTCCGCTGCTGTTAGTCCACCTCCTGCATGTACAACAGCAATCCTGTTAGCAGTGAAGTTGTTAGCAGCACCTGTTGTTGCATAGGAATGAGATGCCCCAAAGAACATTTGTGCAGATGGTACAACTCCTGTAGTAGCTGTGCGAGTACCCGATAAAACTCCCGCTCTGTATGCCGAAGACAGGGTGGAATTCAGCCTAGACAAGATACTATGACCTAGTCTAGTAGTTATAGCCCCGCCAGTATATTGAGCTGTCGTACTATTGTTTAGTCTCCCAGACATATTTCCTGTACCGGCATAGGGGACCAACAAGGTACCCGTAGAGCTGCTTGCTCCCATTGCTACTGCGCCTCCAGATGCACCAGTAGCTCCTGCATTTAGGTACGCACCTATATGGGCACTATTCAGGGAATACTTAGTCATGTCTGAAAGAGGGAGTACTGTATCTCCATACTGGCTAGTGCCATCAAATGCCACTCCCCGATCTATAGTGAATGTTGGGGAGTTATAAAGAATAGCAGATTGAGGTCCTTTCCAATTAAGGAGAGCGGCCTGAGAATCATGTGCTGCTAATACATACAGCATATCCAACTTATCCCACACACCTGATGTTTTTAGGGATGAGACATACTGCTCAATAACAGCCTTTCTGGAATCGTCAGGTTGCACATCCATTCTTTCAAATAAGGCAAAGGCATCTGAATCTACAACATTGTCTCTTAGGAAAGAGTACAGTCGGTCATTAATAGCCCCTGTGTACCCCATATCTCCGAGATAGTTCCATAGCTCATCATCAGTCATCTGCCCTAAGTCAGAGGCTTCCCACATCTCTTGAAGAGCGCCTGTATATCCATGTTGCCTAAGATAAGTGAAGAGTAGGTCATTAATACTCATCGTTTCTTACGCCTCCCCCCTGTCCCCCGGTTGTCTGCCCGGTTCGCTGAGACTGAACGGGCTCTCAGATTTTTCATTGATTTGTCGGACGTGCGTTTGTTAACGTGGTCAACATCTTGACCCTTCCTCACCTTCCCTGCCTTTAACATCTTGGCTCGGGAAGCGTTTCTTTCTGCCCTACGCTTCTTCTGTTCCGGGGAGCTATTGTATGCTCTCTGTTGAACACTACGAGGTTTTGCATTGGGTTTTCTGTAGCCCTTCGCTGGCATATTAACTCCCTAATATTTTTCTGACATACGGGCCTGTTTCTTGAGGTCTAGGTAAGAAGCTAATCCAATTACTACTTCCTGCCCTTTCCGCTCTTGCTATAGCCCTACGGACATTACCCTCACCTGCATTATAAGCGGCTACGGCATATGCATAATTACCGTTGAACTGTCTGAGCATAGCCTGCAAATACTCCCTGCCTACCCTCAAGTATTCTTCCTGAGACTCATTCTGCAAAGGTTTGATACCATATCCAGGATTCCTTCCTGTAGCAGGCATGATCTGAGTAATCCCCCTAGCCCCTACGGGGGAGGTGGTAAGCTGTCCCCTAGAGTTTGTGTGCCTACCTCTGCTCTCTGCTTGGATTAGGTTAGCAAATACTCCCTCAAACCCTTCTGCATTGGTTGGGGCTATGTAAGTGCTCTGAGGGCTGTCAGGACCTCCTGTAGGCTCCTCGATAACATGTCTGTTACCCCACTCCATCTCCCAAGGGAATTTCCCTACAGGGGCTGTTTCCTGCTGTCCTGTAGGCTCTGGTCCGTAGTCAGGTTGATCCCCCCAAGACATCTCCCAAGGATTGGATGATAGTTTTTCTCCTTGGGCAGGGACAGGCTGATCCAAGACAGGAGCAGGGGCTTCTATTACATCATTGTCCTGCTGTACCGGAGCTTGGTTTAACTCTCCAGTTGTTTCTATCTCGGGTGTTGCCATTAGGGCCTCCTATCCATTCGTACACTGTTCCATCAGGAGCTACCTTATCTCCTTGCAGCTTAGCTTGATCACCGTAATAGTAAGGGAGGATAGAAGCCTTGTTCTGTTCCCAATACTGCTGGTAATCTGTAGTACCCTCTAAGTGAGCACCAATCCGTACAATCTGAGTGAGAGCTTGTGCTTGAGGCATCAAATCCCTAGCACGCTCAGTTACGATACGATTAAGGCTAGAAGTGCCATAGTCCTGCCCTGTCTTAGGTACGAAAGATACTTGACCATTGGTGAATCTTATATCCAAGGCATCCATAGTGGCACCTGATACAGGAGGGTCATTAGGGCGGTTCTGACGTGCGCCTACAGGGATAGGTTGGTTAAGCTGTTCCTGAATACCTTGGTCGATAGACTTCCGGTAAATCTGCATATAGGCATTACGGGCTGTATCCGCTACATCTGCCCTCATACCTCCTTCTTTCACGAAGTATGCAAACTCAGGGCTTCCCATAAATTGAGCCACTTCTTTCAGGTCAGTGTCTCTAACCTTACGGGAGTTGAACTTATCCCCTAGCTGATCCAAGATGTTATTAGCAAGTTGGAAGGCCTCCTTTTTAGCCACTTCAGGGCGAGATGTCTGACCTGATCTAACTAGGTTAAGACTCTCTTTAGCATGGCTGTACAGAGTTACCTCTGCTGTCTTACCGATACCCCCTCCTACTACATTAGGAACATCTGACTTATTAGTCAAGTCTTCTGTAGTGAATCTGGCCAGGGCTTCAGCAGTGATATGCTCCACTGTCTGACTTCCTGATACAGTACGACCTACTAACTCACTCAGAGCAGCCGCTGTAGCAACTTGTGGACTCTTCTGTAGGGAAATCAGTTTAGACCGGTTAACAATAGCTTTGGCTTCGTTATCCAAGTCAGTGCTCTCTCCCTCAAGACGTTTAACCTGTGTGTCAAGATAGGTAGTGAGTGTGTTACGGAAAGGAGAGCCCATGCTAGGATCGGCTGCAGTAATAGCATCAATCCCCTGACTAGACTTAGCAGCAAGCCTCTGAATCTCGGCACGAGCCTGCTCAAGAGGTATCTTACCTGCCCGATGATCTGCAATGATCTTGTCAGTCTGAACACTTAGCTCTTGGAAGGAGGTGCCTGCAAACCCTGTAATGAGCTTAGTAGTCTCTTCCTTCTTACGCCTATCTTCCTGACTCTGATTGAACCCCGTAGCAGAGCGATTAGCTGCTGCCTGTTGCTCATTGAATGTGAAGTCCTGCATCATGGTCTGCTTATCAGTCTGGTGCTTCATAAGCTGATTGATGTAGTTGTCATCTGCATCAGGAGGAACGTAGACATCTTTCCCTCTCAAGTAGGTGACATTAGCCTTACGCTGCTCTTCTGCTTGGTTTACAACTGCCCCAACCTCTGTGGAGCCTAGAGCCAAGTCCTGAGACTTCTTGAAGCTCTCAAGCCATCCATTCTCTGCTGCAATAGTGGTGTATTGAGCGTTGATCCTACGAGTCTTGGCGGCTATCTCTGCAGGAGAGAGACCTTGGGAGGCAGCATCTTGTAGAGAAGCAATTTCCCTAGTGTATCTCCCCATTGTCTCATTCTCTCGCTGCTTAGCTTGATCCTTAGCCTTCTGCTCCTCTCCTTGTCGGAGGGTGTTCACAAGGTCTACGCCAAGCTGAGAGATACCGCTAGGGATTTGAATAGAGGAGGTAGCTGGCTGAACACCCTCTATAACCCTTGCCCCCGCCCCTTGAGGGGCAGAGAGGTCTGTTGCTTTAATTCCAAATTCAGCCAATTATTCACCTCTTTTATTTAAGTTTTCTGATATAGTATTTAAGTCTTGAAGGAACTTAATAGCGTTATCCTTCTCTTGGTCTGAAAGAGGAGAACCCTTAATCAGAGGAATCAATTTATCCTTGTCTGGCAACCCTGAAGAATCAATCAATGTCTTAGTGATTTGCAGCTCAGGGTCTTTAGTCATACGAGATACCTGTGCATCAACCAGCTTAGCCATAGCAGGGTCTTGAGTAGCAAGGAACATCAAAGCAGCAGATCGTTTAGAAACCATCTCAGCAGAGTCGAATCTCTTATCATCTGATGAATTCATAGCCACTTCAATAATACCTTCAGCCAATTCCTTAGCCGTGCTTTCGGCACTCTCTTTACGATCATACAATCTCTGCCGGGTCTCATAGAACTGCCCTACCTCTTTAGGAGCAAAGCCAAATGCCATAGCAAGGGCTTCAGTAGTGGTGACATTCTTGTCAATAGGTAAGCCCTTCTTATCCAGATATTGCTTAGTCTGATAAGCCATGTATGCCTTAGTAGTATTGTTCCAGACTGAGGATATCTTAGCGAATGTATTGATAACATCCATGATATCCTCTTCTGCCTCAAGCCCCTCTTCTGAAGGGGAGAGATAGCGGAACAATGTCTGCATTGCTGTACCAAACCTACCTGAATCTTTAAACAAGAGCTGACCTGAAGGAGAGCTTGTAAGGATTGCTCCTAACCCGCTTCCTTGACCATCACTGCCCCACACCCTTCCTGCCAGATCACCAATACTTCCTAAGTTATAGGGAGCAAGAGATGAGAAGTCAATATTCGTATCGTCGCCAGCTATCGCACCAAGGCTCTCATTGATAATCCATGCCGCTGCACCTGAGACAATAGCATCCCTCCATTCAGGGTCTTGGGGAAGCATTTTATCCCCAAAGGTTTCTGTCAGAAGGTATGTTCCAGGTATCCCCCACATAACCAAATCCCCCGCTGCCATTCTTAACCTAGCATCCAAAGGGATACGTCTGTTAGTCAGCCCGAGAACAAACTTATGTGGTACTTGAGCAAACTGCATAGGAACAGACATCCAGTTCTGTGTATAAGCCAAATCACCTGCCTTATTCATTTCACCAGATATAGCCCGAGTCTCTGACTGAATCTCAGCCAATACACGAGCATCTGACAGATCAGCCCCTTTCCTTTCGTACTTGGAATACACTGCTGCATAGTGACCAATCAAGTTGGCCTTCTCTCCTACATCGAAACCAATCTTACGAGAGAACTCAGAAGCCCTAGAGAATCCTTTTATAACCTTGTTGGATGTATCTGCCGCTTGGAGCATCGCTCCCCGTACCAGACTTGATCTATCCACACCATCTAGCAAACCTGTATCCTGAAGTGCTTTGACAAATCTACTTTCTTCAGCAGTCATCCTACCGCCCATCTTATACTTCACTGCTGATGAGATGTACCCAGGGATTCTACCTGACATCCAATCAATCGGGTTATAGGCCACTGTACGAGCTACTTGAATAGGCTGCATAATCCAGTTTCGGATAGGGTTGAGGGCAATGTATGCTTGGAAGGCTACAGCACGGGCTGCACCAGTTAAACCTACATCTCCAGCAGTACGGGCACCTCTTTCCAGAGCACCTAGACCAACCTTACCAAGACCATCTCCCACCCAATTCATGATAGCTTTCGTTGTCTCATCAATTGTGTTGATGTATCCGTTCTCCATTCGATTGATATATTCAAATGTAGTACGAGCGTCAGCTAATTCCTTAGTGGTGTATGCGCCCTTAACAGCCAGATTTTTAATGTCACTAGGGTAGACCGGGTTACCGAATTGATCTTTAGGAAGCATGTGTCCGTATTGCTTCATTGCACGGGCCTTAGCTGTTTCAATGGCAGGACGGGACACTGTACGACCAGAGATACTACGAGCAGCCCTAATAGCTGAATCAATGGGGTTCTCAATGAAGGTGTAGTCTAGGTGGTTAAGTCCATCAGCACCCTCCAACAGCTTACCTCTTCGTCTTTGAGCAATGCGTCCTGATACAGAGTTAACTGACCAGTATGAATCACCTTCCCTGCGGATACCTCGTTCGTCCCCACGCTGTCTGTATTCCTTGCCGTTGATCTGCTTTAGACGTGCTATCTCTGCCTCTGCCGATGGAATATCCCCTGCAACAGCTACAGCTCTGGTAGTGCCATCTGGTCTTACCTCATCAATGAATCGGGCATTCTTGTATTGAATTTGGAAGTACCCTTCACGGTAGTTAAGCACCTTATCTGTATCATCCAGAGTTCTCAGGTATTCATCAGGAGTGTTCCTGACGATCATATGAGTAACCGACACACCATCAAAGTCTGTAGTTTCTTTGAATGTAGCCAGAGTACCACCTTGGCTATACAGATCGTCCAGCTCTGCTTGAGTTAAATCTCTTACAGAGTCAGTAGCAGGATCAAAAACATTAGTGCGGTTATTTGTATTCTTGGCAACAGGTCTAGCAAAGTATCTATCCCCTAATTTGGTCTCAAGAATCTGATATCCTTCTGCACGATATGTACGTACTCTATCCAGATTCTCTAACTGATAATGTGTATCCCAGAAGTTACGAAAATCCTTCATTGCACCTATTTCTGTATCCCCAAAGCCACGAGCCTTGAGTTCTGCCACATTATGTGGAAGACCATCTCGGTTAGCTTCTAACAGGTATTCCCATATCTTCTTCTGACGGTCTTTAGGGAACTTCACATACTGCTTAGCAAATACATCTGCTTGTTTCAGCAACAGCTTATCCAACCTAGAGCCTCTATCCACTGCCGTAGCAAATGATCCAGAGATGGCGGGGTGGACATTACTGGCTGCATCTACCAACATACGGTTGACAGTGCCTGATCCTGTAAACTGAGTAGAAGGAAATCGATCAAAGAAGTTACGCTTTACATCGAAGTGCTCCCAACCGTCTCCCATCAGCTCCAGGTTTTGATCAATGGTTTTAGATATTTGTACTTTATAGTCCCCCTGTACTCCTCGTACAGAAGCAGGATCAACTGGTACATAATCTACCCCATCTCTCTTAACAACTGTGATGTCCTTATCCAGAACACCATAATCTCTCAGAGCATGTTTAGTCTGCCTTACAGCATCTTCAGCGGTGATGAAACCCCCCTCTGATGTGCCATACATAGCTCGTACATCCAACTGTCCCCCATTAACATCCACTCGGAATGTAGCTTCAGCATCATGAGGGGTAAGTCCGTTTACATTCTTGAAGTCATGCAGTACGTTAGATGCTTGAATGTCCTGCTCTTTACGTGTGAACCTCAAACCTCCCTCATCATAAGGAAAGTCTGTTTTCATTGTGCGCTCTACATCTACCACCTTAGCAGCCACCTTGTTGCTCTCTGTAGCCATCTGAGGCATCACCTGAGCCACGATAGCATCCTGTTTGGATGTACCATAGCCAGCCAAGGCTAAATCCTCTCCTGGGCTGTTGTAGAGGGCTTTAAAGGCATTCCGTCCCTTAGAGGGGTTGAAGTAGCCAAGTACGTTAGCTGCTGCTGAAGGGTTAACTGGGGCGATAACACTATTCATCTCTACCCGACTAATTGCATCCATAATAGGATTAAGCCTAGCAGGGACCACCTCTGTACCTTGACTAAGTACACTGATACGATTTTCTACAGCAGGGATACGGTTAGCTGCCTGTTGTGCTTTAGCATTAGCTTCAAGAGATGCATTGATCCCATTCTCTCTGGCTTCCAGCTCCACTCTACGGGCATCTGCCTCTTTACGGGCTTGGCTTAGTCCTTGCTTGTATGAAACACCGTCTAGCTGAATCTCTTTGGCACGAGCCTTAATTGTATCCTCAGTGAGATTCCTCATCTCTGACTGAATAGTAGACAATTCACCTCTCAGGTTGGATACACTTCCTGGGTCCAGTATGTTAGAACTTTCTGCAATCAAGCCCTGATGCTCTGCTTTAGCGGCATCTAGTGCATCTGCTCTGGCAGGAACAACTGCTTCAGGCAAGGATTTAGCAAGACCGTCTGAAGAGATGTTGGTGCTGTTTCTGATATCCTTAGATATCTGTGTAGCCTCTTCTGCTGCCTGCCCTGCTCTGGCTGCATCTCCTACTCGTCTACCCGCTGTGAGAGCTTTCCATGAACCTTTCAGGGTTACACCGACACCTAGAATGTCTAGGATATTAAGGGCTGAATCAAATACAGCCTCAGTGGTGGTATACTCTCCCTGTAGATAACGGTTGGCCATATTAACAGCAGCCACCTGATTCTCGTTGAAGATGATGCCATCATTCTCTTTAACAGCATTCAGAAGATCACCAAGCATCTGTGTCTTGGTATAATCATCCATGTTGTCAAACTTCTCTTTGAACTCTTGGGTAGAGAACCCTGTCAACACCATATCTTTGATGGTCTTAACAACACCCCTGCTGCCTTCCCCCATCAGCTCAGAAGCTGCTGCTTGGAATCCTACGGACTCTGCTGCTTCATTACCAGGGGTAAACACACGTAACCATTCAAAGCTACGAGCAATTCCTGTAGTGGAGTTGTTATCTTGTACGAAGGCATTGATTAGAGACTGTCTCTCACCTTTCTTGGCATAATAGTCTGCCAGAGTATCGGCTGTAGTAACCCTCACTGCATCTTGGTCTGGAGTCATTCCCTCGCTGTCTGCTGTAAGAGCAGAGGTGGCAAGGTTAACCTCTGGATCGGAGAGGAAGCTGGAGGAGCTGAAATTATCTACAGCCGCTTGCTTCTGCTCAATGGGGATATTAGGGTCAGACATCGTGCCTACCAGGGCATTGAAATCACCCTCGGCATTTGTCTGTTGAATCTGATTATTAGTCTCTTGTAAAGACTGCTCACTCCCTACCACTTTATCTGCCATGTAGGTTTGGAAATTCTCTACAGGCTCTCCTGTCTGCAATGCAGAGATGGCCGCCCGGTTTCTATTCTGAGAGGGGGGTAAGGGATCATTTGTCCCCGTACTAGTGTCAATCAATTGATCGATAGGGGTAGGCTCTGTTCCGAGCAATTCATCTAAACTAGCCATTGTGTTCCTTAAATGTTAATATCTGAGGGCATGCCCCATTGGTTTGTAGGACGAGGTGAACTCGATCCTCCAATTCCCTGTAGGGTATTAAATCCACCCCCTGCTTGGAATATGCTAGAGCCTATTCCTGAGACTTGATTCCAAAGAGATGCATTAGCCCCTGCCTGATTAGCTTGTCCCATGAAGTTAGCTGCATTCTGACTATACCCGCTGATATTCTGAGCAGATTGTAGCATACCTAGATTAGCTCCGATGTTCGTATTCAGATTAGTGGATATGGCACTTAGTGCTCCGAGCTCCCCTGAGCTTCCTGCAACACCAGTATTAGCCGCTGATTGCATCACCCTACCTCGTCTAACCCTCGCCTCTCTTAGCTGTGCCCTTTTTTCATCAGAAGCTGCTTTAGCATTCTGAGCCTCTTGTCCCCGCTGGATATTCTCTTGTTCTTCTGCTGCCCTATCTTGAGCACGGCCTTGCCGTCTCTGAGCATCCATAGAGGACACTGTGCCGCCTACAGCAGCCACTGCCCCGATCACTGTAGATGTCACTGCCATTCTATAGCTCCTTGCTGTACATAATCTCCTGCACCTTGCAACCCATCTTAGGGAGGATTGCAGATAGGGCAGTGTTTTCTTTCGCGTGCCATAACATGAAATTACAGCCTCGTTCTTTCGCTACTCTCTCTGTCTCCTTAATCAGGAGGAGCCCTACCCTTCCTTGTCTCTTTTCAGGGGTCAGGAACAGGAGGTCATTAGAGCACATGATTACACTCTTGTAATGCAGATGGGGGGAGACAATATTCAGGGAGTATCCCACTAGCTTGTCATCCTCATAGGCGTACAAACCGAAGAGAACCCCTGCGTCTTCCAATACCTGGTACTTATCGTAGTCAGGCTCCAAGATCATTATATCTTTGTTCTTAGTTAGTTCATCGTAATGGAGGGGGAGGAGACTTTGCATCTTCTCCCTGTTCCCCATAGGGCTTTCTTCGTATATGTTTATCATGTCAAAGCGTTCGCATTAAGTGTAATGTTCCATCCGAGTATATGGCAGTCTTTCAACGGTTCAGTCTCAAAGTACATAGCAAAGGATTTACCTCTCCCTCTGAACTTGTTCTTTGTTGTGACTACAGAGAATCCATTGTCGAATGTCTCATTTCCAGAATAGTAAGGGCGTCTGTAACGATAGGTCTGTTGTAGCTCTGACCACTTGTTACTCTGCACCTTATTGGCAAATGCCCATTGACCCCTCATCAAGCAAGAGGACTGACGGAAAGGTTGGTCATTCTCATCCAGCATAGTCTCTGTCTTGGCAAAGTGCATCACTACATACGCCCCTTGCTTATCAACACCCGCATCACCTGCTGTCTGAGTACCTGTCAAGCAAAATGCCTTAGCATCCCATCCGCCAAACTCTTTAAAGTCTATGAAGTCTGGGTCACGATAGTTAGCAAAGGTCATCTTCAATGTTCCTGATCCGTCATTGACTACAACTAAGTACTTGACGTAGTTCAAAGACCTTCTTACAGTTTCATCTACAAAGGCAGCAACCACTGGCTCATTACCTGCAAATACGGGCTCTATCCCTACAGCCACCTCATCCAGAAGCTGCTCATCTACGAAGCTAGACGCTGTATTAAAGATACCTAATACAGAAATCTCTCCAGTATCTGTCCCGTATATCTTATTCAAGTAGAATGCAGATAGAGAGGTGTCTAGTACCATCTCATACATAAACCCTTTATCCCTGTACAGCCACTTGATGTTCTTAGAGTATTTGTCGTAAGCCCCGAAACAACTTTCCTTACTAGATAAGTAAATTGAATCGTAATAGGTCTGGATACTTCCTAGGGTTATGTTGGTAACTTGTAGATCACCGTACTGATTGCGTCCAACTTGGTAGATGGCATCCTCAGCCCAATAGTATACATTGTCATTCTCTACTACTACAGAAGATTCTGTCAGACAACCAAAAGAACTAATCTTAGCCACTTTGTAGTTGGTTGCAGAGAACCCATAATCGCTCCCCCCATTGATTGACCAAATGCCGTTAGATGCAAGGACAATCAACTCTGTCTTGGTGGGAACCATAGCAATAATTTCTTTAGCTTCAGAGATACGTAGGAAACCCCCATCTGTATCTAGCAGGTCAGCACTATCTCTTGAAGTTGGATCACCTGTTTGGTAGCACTTGGGGATGTCTGTCCTGTTGTGAACCAGTTGTGAGAAGAATACATAGTTAGCAAGATTGGGGCTTCTATCGTCCCCCTGCACCACTGTCCCATCAAAACCTGAGAAGAATACTCGTCCTGCAAACTCTGCTACGCACTTAGCTCCTCCTGTAGTACGGTCCACTGGAGGATTGAACGGAGGAAGTATATACCCCCCGCCTGTACTCCCGAGCTGAGGATGCTTAGCCTGATTCCGATAGAACTCGTCTATACGAGACTGCCCTCTCTCCAACACGTCAATGATGAAATAGCCTTTAGCGGCCTTTAAATCTGCTCCCAACACTTCATCGTACAGGTTGGTATACATAGCTTCAAATGGCTCATCGTATCCCGTTCCTGTGTAGTTTCTGGGGGAGAATTGCATCCCTACCCATACCTGCTCTCCATTGGAGGGGATTAAATCACCCTTGGCAGCTCTGAATACTAATTGAGGATCACTCAAGAACCCCTGCCGGTTCCTTCTAGGAACTCCCCAAGATTGGTTCTGGTTGTTATAGTATTGCAATATTTCAAGAGGACCTCGGAAGGAGGGGTCAGTCTCTACATTGACATTAGGGGTCTGTACTCCCCACTGGTCCCGAGTCTTTAGCTGTACGTATTCTGTAGAGAATACCCCGGTGCTTTGGTTGTAAGACACCACCGCAATGTTTCTAACTCCTGCTACAACAATCAGAGAGCCTTCAGAAGAGGTCACGCTGAATTTCAATCCAGAGGGGATTGTTTCCCCTGTGAACAAGAACTGAGTTCCTTTGTAGCCGGTGGAGGATAGATAGTTTTCTTCCAGGTCAAAGAAAGAGAGTGCCTGCCCATGCTGTACAACTAGCATTTCAAATCCACCTTCTTCGGAGAACTCTTGCCACTCGTATACATTAAATGCAGAGGTATCGGAGTCTTCAGGCAGTATGGAAGTATTACGGAGGATATGAGACTCTTCTACGTTCATCCCTAGCCTACGCTTACGTGTACCATCCCTGCGAAGCTCAAAGTTCTCCTCTGCTGCTGAAGCATTAGGGGGGAAGTTTAGCTCAGAAGCCTCAGTTATAAGGCCCTTGACGAAGGTGTTAATCTCCGCCCTTGTCGATTGCTTTACGGGCATTATAAGTCCTCTTAGGTGGTTTAGGAGTCAGGTAGATATCAATGGCCTCTTTCGCCTTGCCTACGCTCGTATAGATGCTTCCCAAGTAGTCTGGGATTGACCCGCCTACTCCGGGGACAGATACTTCATAGCTAGGTAGAAATTTCTTGCTCGGTTTAATTAAAAATCCCCTGTAATTCACTTGCGACCTCTTCGTCCGTAATTAGGATACTTAACCCCACCATGTGCTGTCCATTCCTTTCGAGAGAGCCAAGCCTGTTGTCTAACTGCCCGCTGCTCTGCCTTGTCGTTAGCCATCTGCTTGAGGCTAAAGAAAGCCGCGCTCTTGGCTTCAGCTAGAAGGGCTGAGAATGCTTCTGCAGGAAGGTCGGGAACGAAGTCATCCAACATCTTCCATTCAGGCATACGGTATGCAATTACCTGTGTCTTGGTCTTCTGTAAGGCATCATCCACACTCTTGTCGTAAGAATCGCAGACAATGTACTGATCATCGAAGGATGTCCAATAGGTAGGGGGTTTATTATCCACTACAATTAATTTGATACCACTAGGGTCTGTAACCACTTGCTTGTTCTGTACATTCTGAGACTTTGTAGACACATGCCGGAGGAAATCCTCGGGGTCTTTATACCATAGCTCTTTGTACATAAACACCTCATTTGCTGTCTTGGAGGTGTCATATCCCACGTAAGTAACTTCCTTGGTGTTCTCAGGGAGTTTTAAGTGAGTGGGCAGGTCAGGAGTGCCTGAGTGGTGAATCTGTGTCAGCCCCTTCAGATGGCTCCAGTTACGATTGCTAATGATATCGTAGTAGGAAGTCTTGATGATCTGAGCAATCTGCATTGCCTCATCAGTATCTGTGATAGCATTAACGGGGTCGGTATCCATATCGTTTGCAATATCGATTACCATTTCTATTAAAGACATTTTCATTATGTGCCCCTTATCATTGTTAACGCTACTGATGCGGATGTTACGACCAAAGTAGTAGGTGTGAGTCCGATTCTATTAAAACAAGGTCTAACTGCGCTATTAGCCCCCAATTGGAGAAATGCTGTGAGGGTTGCTTGAGCAGAAGTTACACTGTCCGGGGATACCCCTATGGTCCCACCAACTATGGTTGCCCTAGCTGGATGCATGCTGTCCACATAGTTGATTTGAGGTCCGATAACGTTATCTGTGCTCACTGCGGAGAAATTCAGAAATGTGGCAGAAAAATCATATCTATACAGACCTGGGAGAAGGGCTACCAATGTACCGTCGTTAGCACTTACCCCCGTATTTACCGTCAAAGATTGCCAAGGACAACCTACACCCTCAATAGCCCATATGTTTTCTGCGGAGTCTATCGGGGCATGGGAACCGAAATTGTATTGTACTGAATTATTGGAGAATAACATAGACCCATAGGAAAAGTCATTCCTGGTATCGAATGTATCTCCGTTACCAATTACTACTGTATCTCCAACTGATCCGCCAGAGATACCTAAAGAATTCTTATCTACTGCTTTCCATAATCCGCTACCAGTACCGTTAGCATGGTAGACCGTATTTGAGGGGGCAGTGGATATCCCCTTTGGTTCATGTATTTCTGGGTCAGATATCAATCTATGTTGAATCGGCATGAAGAGTCCTTATAAAGAAAAGAGGGAGGAAGCGATTTAGCCACCTCCCTCTCAGATCAGGACAAGCCTGATTACAACCTAGTTATTATACTGCTGAACCGTCACGCTTCTTCAGGATGTACTCAAGAGTCAGAGTACCACGTCCTGCTGTAGCTGTGCCAGTGATTGCAACACCCACTTCTTGGTCAGTAGTCAGAGCAGCAGTGGCACCGAATGCCCACTCACCGGCTGTATCACCGACAGCCAGCACCTTAGTACCAACAGAGCCAAACAGAGTAGAGATGTCAACACCATTGACTGCTTCGTTACCATCTTCACCTACCAGAACAGCCGTAGCACCAGCCAAAGCTTGCTCCACAGTGAGAACACCACGAAGGAACTTAGCGCCAGCCGGGATAACATAGGCAGGAATGAAGCCATCGTTGAAAGTATTCTCATTGAAGTATACGCTCAGTTGGTGGAAGCTATCTGTAGAACGTTCAACACCGATAGAGCTGCCGACTTCGCGTGGACCGTAGTGCGCGTGTACGCCGATACCGCTTGTATTTTCATATGCCATTGTGTATTCTCCTTAAGATACGTTGGTTGCGGATGTGATAACAACACCCAGAGAGTCTACACGCTGTACACCAAAGCCATAACGGGCATAGGTCATGTATTCGTCACGGCGCAGGTCTTTGTTGCGCTCGGATTCGATGACAGGGTAATGACGCCATGCAGCCATAATAGGCTTGGTATTGTCAGATGCCAGAGACATGAAGATATTAGCAACACCATCAGCAACCGTAGTCGTGCCATCAGAGAAAGAACCATGAGGCAGGCGGTTAGAAGAGATGATATCCCATCCGTAGATGTTCATGAGCCACTGGTGGTTAGTGTCGAAACCATTTTCCAGGATACGCTGACCGAAAGGAGTAACGTCATGAGACAGACCTACTTTCAGTTGCAGAGTTGTAGCTACAACAGGATCAACGATAGCAACACGACCTTGTGCAGGAACGTTAGCTTTATCGAAGGCCAGTTTCATCAGAGCCAGATGTTCCAGAGTCAGAACGTTGTTAGGCTCAGCAGAGGCGATACGATGAGCAAAACCGTTGATTGTGTTAGCCTGGGCATTTACTTGTGCAGAGTTTGCACGTGCCAGGAAACGAGTTTCAAAGGTTTCTTTCAGGGCAATAGCAGACTCAGAAGAGCGAGCTGCCATCAGAGCGTCAATGTCGTCACCGTCTTGTTTCAGCTCATCCGTAACATACCATGCGTCACCAGTGTGCTCGGTGATGGTCATAGGGATGGTGCCGGTCTCAATTGGAGTGTAGTCGTATGGGACCTCTTCAGCACCGTCCTGAATGGTAACAGTACCGATAGACTTGATGTTGAAGGTAGAACCAGATGCGAACTCTGCAACGTCACGATAGAAGACGCCTGGGAGCAATCCGTCATGCAGGTTCTGAAGAATGAAGGAAGAATATTTTTCTTCCAGAAACACCGGGGTGTTATAGCGATTATTAGCCATTGTTAGCCTTTATTTATTTGAAGATTTTTTTGAACACTTCCGGCTTCGCTAAGTCACGAATCGAAAGGCCACGTTCTTGAAGTTCCAATGCCATGTCATGAGCCAGTTTAGCCTGTTCCATGATATCTGAATTAGTAGCTGCTACAGGAAGGCGCTTATCATTACGGCGGATAGCTGTTTCTGTTTTTGGCTTCATACCTGCTGTGTTCAGGCTGCCTGTGGATGGATTAAATACAGGGGCTTGCTTGCCACCTGACTCATTCAAACCAAGCATAGTGAATACCGCTTTAGGTTTAGATGCTGCCAAAGCATTCATCTCTTCTGCCGAAAAACCAAGCTCTTGTCCTGTTGAATAGAACTTCTTCTCTGCCTCAGACCCAAACTTCTCATTAAGGGTTCCAAGAACAGTTTTGATGTTCTGCTCAGATACTTCCTTGCTACGTGCTTCATTCATAGCTTTGAACACTTGTTTTTGAATATCCTCTTCGCTGAAAGGTTTAACGCTGGTCTGCTCATCCTTTTTCTGCGTAAGGGCTTCCACTGCTGCCTTCAATGCATCGATTTCTGCTACTTTCTGCTCAAGCTCTGACAATTTACTATCCTTCTCTTTAGTTTCATTTTTCAGATCAAAGATAGTCTTTTGTGCATGCACTTGACCTTTTAATGCATCTTCAACTGTGGAGTATTTTTGAGTACCGTCCTCTCTCTTAATTTCCTTCAGGAGGTCTTCCAGAGGATTAGATTGATTCTGTGTCTCAGTTACTTCTTGTGCAGGGGTCTCCTGCTTTACTTCTTGATTACTGAAGATAGTTGGCTGGTCTGCCATAATCTTATTTCCTATTAACGTTAATAGCCTCTTGGGAGGCTGGTTGGTGAGGGAGGCGACTTAACGATCTAGGTCTGTGGTGCCACCAGTACGACCGGACTTGTGCATCAAGTGCACATTACCCTCACAACTGAGTACTCTACTCGGCCAAGTCTATTTACCACCGCATAGTCGCAATGGAGAATACTCATGTGTGAAGGTGCTAGTCTTTCCTAGCTGCCAACCTACAACATATCTCACATCAATATAAGCATGAGGGGAGTAGGATTTCCGATTCTCTCTGTTACCCAGGATAACCTCCTGACTGCCTAACCTTTCAGCACCGACAGCAGCTCTACAGTATTTCAGAATCTCTCTGTAGACTTTTATTAGGCCGCACCACATCCTAATGAGTATTGACGCATATATCAATACGGTCCGTAGCAACAATAATACTATGCGATAAGTGTTGCATATGGTCTTACCAGACTCCCTCACCTTTACAATCCAGTTTGCCTGAAGATCACCTTATTGCAGGTGGGTTAGTTGACTTCCAAGGGCTTATATCAACCTATTAGTATTCTATTATTTAGGTACAGTATAGAAAGTAGACCCTGTATCTGCTACAGACAATGCTTCAGCTACAATTTCTGCCTGTTTTAAATTATCAAATTCTCCTATTACAGATGATCCTTGTTCAGAGTTTTCATTTGTACCTACTTTATGCTTAGATGTAAAATGGGTAACTACATACCTAGTGACCTTTCTTACACCGTACTCATTGACCACTGCATATCCATTAATAATTTTCATAATTACTCTCCTGACTCCTCAGAGTCGTTAGGTTAAAATTTCTCACTTTAGGTAGAGAATCTCCTGAATTAAGGAGAGTTTAGAGACATCTCAGGTCTGCCAGATAAACAGCTCTGGACTTAAATGTTATTCTTATTATCTATTTATTATAATTATTCTAGTATTATATATAGAGATATATAAAGATATAATATAATCTCAGGAGGGTTGTTCTGGATAGACCTCTCCTAGTCCCTAGATAATGATCTAGGAGAGCTCTTTACCAGAATACCTCCTTAACCTCAGGATGGGCGTTCATGGACTATATCAGTCTTAACGAAGATAGGGTTCTGATATTCGACCAACCCCTTAGCTATTTAATCTTCTATGTCCCATAGTAGCATCTTATCTATAACCCCTACCGTCATGTTCTTCCGCAAAGTTGAACTCCCGACAAGTTATAGAGCAAGGAATTTTAGTTCCTACCTATATAGCCATCGGGGAAGGGATACTTTGCAGATTTTTTACAAACATTTACAAACTTTATTCTTTACTGTCTTTCAGGAAGGTGATAATCTCTTTGATGGCTCTGCGATATCCTGAGCTATCTGCTTGATTATAAGCCCAATTTGGAGAATCATACCCTGCCTTGGACAGGCTCTTCTCATACTCCTTGTAGGAATAGTTATTGAGAGCAGATGAGAGAAGCTGCCTGAATTTGGAGCAGGAGGAATACACTTCCTTTAGGTCTGCTTTTTCCTGATCAGATAGGTTCTTATCGTAAAAAGAATTCATGAATACCTCTAGGAGGCTAATACAGCCCCTTGGTTGAGTTTTAGAGGGGTAGGTAATACCCAAGGTACCCTAACCCCTCCTAATCGATTCTAGACCCTCTGAGGAGCTCCTGTAGGATCGGATGCTGCTGATCCCACTGCTGTCTCCATCATAAGGTCTTCCTGAGCCTGTCCTGCCAATGCCTGAGTCTCTTGCTGCTCAAAGATGGCTACGTTAGGACGGAACAGGGAGAACCTGCCAAGACCCAAGTAGTCTTCAACCACCTTAGCCAAGTTTTTAGAACTAATGTGGGGAGAGAGCATCTGACCCATTGGTCCGTTAAGCACTCCTGACAGATTCTGCATAAGCTGAGCCTGTGCAGCAAAGTGACGGGCACCAATAGGACGGATAACTCCTGAGCCTGTAATGTCCTCACGGCTAATCTCAATGAAGTGGGTGGCTCCAAGGTCATCATCCAAGGTACGGACGATATCCTCAGTCTGGAAGTTCCTACGAGCGCATTCAAGCATACCGTTCAGGAGGGGCTCCATAAGCTCAGTCTCGAAGGATGTAATCTTCTCTTGGAAAATACGTCCTGCTGCATTCTGTAGCTGCTGCACCTCAAAGGCTGTCTTCTCACCTGCTGTACGAATACCCATAGCTTCTCGGGGAGCACCTGCGTACATCTCCATGCGCTGCTCAAGAGCCATAATATCGTTGTTAGCAGCCATCACCCATTGAGCATTACGGCCTAGCTCTGTAACTGTACCGCCCTCATCTACGTGAATCTCTGATCCAGGCATCCAGTCAAACTTCTCCACATTCCCTGCAATAACCAGGGGAGGGAAGATGGCTAGGTCAGTAGCATCAGCCTTGGCATTCTCTAGGTGGTCAATACGATATTGCATTCCCACCAGATTGTCAAGAGGACCCATAGCCCATAGGTTATCAGGACGAACCCTCCACCCTACGTGGTAGATAGGAGAGCGGCCAAACCAACTTGGGAATGGAATATTTCGTACCACCCACATGCGATCAATCACTGTAACGATGTGACCCCGCTCTACGGTGTCCTCGCCCATGTCATGGATGTCCCCATAGAACTCAAGAATTTCCACATACCCCGATTGGAGGTATTCTTCGTAGGAGCCAAAACCATCCATAGCGAATGCTTCCTGACGCTCACCGAAGTCAAGTCCGGGGCTGTTGACATGACCAATCATGTCCTGACGCTTCTCAAGAGCACTCTTCAGCTCCGCATAGTCAGGCATGGTGTCTGCCATTGTAATGAGCTCTCCCACGCTCTTATAGCTACGGATAATCTTGTAGCTTTCCTCAAAGGAAGTGGCGGTAGGGTTAAACACAATATCCAGAGGACTGATACGTACGGCTTTAGGGCCAATGTACCCTGGTACGCGCTGGTCATTCGCATCTGTCCGGTAGTTTAATACAAACTCTGGCATGGCGAAGGCATTACCGTAGTCGATGTAGTCTAGCAGCAACTGGCTCATTTTGAGTCTAAAACCGCCCTCACGGCATTTGTTTGACATGTAGGCTGTAATGACATCCTTCTTCTGCTTAGAGGCGTCTGCTTGGCTGTATGCCTCCCAACGGAGCCAGTCATCGTTAGGGAACAGTGCGCTCAAGTAGTTTGAGTGCAAGTTGTCACGAATCTGACACAGTTTTGGAAGGGTGGTGCTGTTCCTCCAAGGGAGGGTGCTGTTAGTAGTGCTCGATGTGTCTGTAGCAAAGATGTAGTTCCTCACCTCAGTCCACTCATTAATCTTGGGGAGCATCTGTGAACGATGGTCGCACCATTTCCATGCAATCTTACGTGCAAGGTCATCTTGGTTGAAGTAGCTAGAAATTTCTAAGGGCTTGTCCGCCATGTCTTATCCTTATCTGAAAGCAAGTCCGCCGAAGCGGGAATGGAACATTCTGGCTGTATCCCTTGCACTGTTTGATCTTCCTTCTGCCTTTGGCTTCACTGCAATCTCTACAGCCGAAGCTAGGGCATCCTTTGTATCGTCATGAGGAGGGCGAGCCAATACAAGCTCTTCTTCCAATACGTCAATAAAACCACCCTTGAAATGCCACATCTGAAGATTGTCGTAGCGATGCTCTAAGGCTGCTGCTATACGCTCTTCCTTCGAGCCCTCCTTTCGGGATGGCCTGAACTCGTCTATGGATAGCACCATACCTTCTTCTTTGATTTTATCTTTCAAGTCCCGTACAATGATGCTCTGTGCGGCTGTGGTCTCTGCCCTTAGCTTCCTGAACTCCCATTTAGAATGGAGTTGGATGATGTGCTTGAAGTATTCTGAAATCTTATCTGTCTTAAATCGGTCGATATCCAACACGTAGATGTTGGCGTCTGAATCAATCCCGATCACACACACTACAGACCAATCGGCTGCTTTGGTAAGGGCGTAAGCGAAGTCAATCGCTGCATAGACGTTTAATCTGTTCCCTTTGTAGTACCAGTTCCCGCTGTTCTGCTCTAGGTGCCTACGGTCGTAGTATTGGAACTTATCTCGATCAATCCGGTTAGAGGCGGAATCATTTGGATCATTGTAGTACTGAGCGAAGTATTGCACCCTATCTGCATACTCCCCACGGATACGGGCTAGGACTCGATTATCAAACCCAAATGCCTTTCCGTCAGAGGGACGTACAACACGAGGCCAGAGGAACTGCCCATCAGTCTCCACTGCATGCTCCCTCACCTCCCATACGGGAAGTTCTCCGCTTACAAATCCTTCGTCATCGAATGTCTCATATGTCTGACTTTTCCAGGTAGCATAGATATCGTTCGGGTGGTATCTAGTGCCACATGCTAGGGTGAACCCCCCTGCATTCCGAATAGAAGTGAATTGAGATGCCTTCTTGAGGACGCTCTCCCTACCATCCTGTGTGTAGGCATTCTCAGGAACCACCAAGTCATCCGCTACAATAACGTCAGCGTGCCACCCTGTTGTATTGGTGGTAAGACCTGCTGTGGACACTGTAGCGTCCCGTATGGCTTCTTTCTTGCGCTTTACGTGGTCAATGGTGATCCGGCTATTAGTCCACTTCTCTCTCTTACCATCCGCTGGATTGACATACTCCGGGAAATACCGAGTGTATATGGTGGAGGTGAGGATGTTCTGAATAGCATACAACTGAGTCTCTGCCAAGTCTGCCGTAGCAGACACGTACAAGATCGTAATTTCAGGGTGTCGGGTGATGATCCATGCTGTCCATGTAGCTACAATGTGGCTCTTCAAGTGAGCACGAGGGAGCATGATGAGCTTATTGCTTGTCAGGTCTTCAGCACTGCCGTATAGGGAATAATGTTGGAGCCATCGGAAACAGTCTCTATGGACATCCCCGTACATGTATCCGGGATTGACCAGAGAGGCGAAGAATACCAGATCATCCATAGCCGTCTGGCGAATCGTCTTTGCCTCCTCCGGCATGGTGTCAATCTTCTTTTCTGCGTCTACTAGCCACTTTTCCTTCATACCTGCCTCTATTTAATCCCTAATCGGGCTGCATCACTGCCGTATTCATCCTGAATATCTGCTCTACGCTTCAATTCACCCTCTACGTCTGTCTTAGAGGGCCTTCCTGCCCGTTTTGGCATCCACCCTTGGTCTACTAGCCACTTGGAGGCTTGGAAGCTACCTTCCTTCGCTAGTTTACGCATCTCAGCCACTGTACGGGCTGTCAGCTTCAGCTCTAGCTCTTCTCTCCAGCTCTCCACCTGCTCAGTGAAAATCTTATTGGCTACCACTCTCTGCCAGTGATCCCAGCCTAGGAAGTACTTATTGGCGAACTCGTACTCCGTAACATCTTCCATCTCCAGGTATAGCCGCTTGATGGAGGGGAATAACACTCCCTCGAAAATGTGGTCTATGTCCTTGGTAGTGTACAGAGCATATTCGGGTTCATACTTAGGCTCCAAGAACAGAAGCTGAGTCATGGGGAGGTTGGTACCCTTGAAGAACTGCTCCCGAAGGGGGACTGGTTTTCCATGCTCATCTTTCCCTAGGAGGCTGATTGGTATATCGCTCATTTCTTACCTTTTAGTTCTTCTAGTTTCTTACGGGCATTCTCATACAATTCGTAGTAGTAGTCCCGCTCCTTCTTCATTCGCTCAGCTTCTCCAGCGAGCCACGCAAGAAAGACTCCATCGTCCTGATAAAGTCCGGCCCCGGTGCAGGTTCCGTCACTTGGGGCAGACTTGGTATCTCCTCCGCGACTTTTACGTGTGGGACGCTGCCGCAGGCTGTCAACAAGAGAAGACAGACGGGCATTATCTTTTTCAGCTTTTTCATTCTTTTTCCTTTCCGCATCTATCTTCTTGTTCAGAAGCTCTCTTTCAGCCTCCAAAGCAGCCTTAACCTTGTTCTGGTACTGAATCTCGTACTGAGTAGTCAGCTTCTCCGTCACCTCTACCGTAGTCTTGCGTACTATGTAGGGCTTGTAGACGGTTGGGCCCAGAAGAAGCAAAGCCAAGATGATGCAACAAAATACGAGTCTTTCCGTCATATCAGGTCTTTAATCCTTGGAGACACATCTTCTTCTCCGCATTACGTCTAGCCACTAATCCATTGAGTTTCCTGCCTCCTCCATACACCCACTTAGTGAGTTCATTGCAAGCCCCCACTCTGTCCCCTGCTTTCAGCTTCTTCAGGAGGGTGGACCGCTCAAAGGCTCCTAGCCCTACGTTATAGGCGAAGGAAACATAGGCATCTAGTTCACCCTGTGACAAAGGGCCTTTATAACGCGCTAAGACGCCCTTGGTGAACTTATTCACCTCAGCCTTGAGCATGTACTGGCACTCTGTCTTGGTACGCTTCATGCCCATAAAGACATTCTCAGTGTAGCCATAGCAGATGGTGGGGATTCCTACGGGGTCTTTGTACGCCACTGTAGAAAGCCCCTCATATCCTGCGATAGAGGCAATTCCGATGGCAGATACCTGTATTGCCCTTTTGATAAAGTCGAAATTCATTTACTTCTCCATTCCTTCCACCACCCCTTTATCTTAGGGACCATGAGAAAGATTATCTGTAAAACCATATATGTAAAGGTAGCTAATGCAGCCATCTCGCTCATTGACATACCTAGGAATGAATATGTCACACCTGCGGCTCCTATAGTTGTTTTTGTTGCTGCATCAGTTATGTTTGAGTCTAGGAATTTCATTAGAATGCCACCCACGTTACTATCGGAGAGTCTATGTTAGCCCCTGCAATATCCTTAGTTTCAAAGGTGTGGTCGTTACCCGAAATAGCTGAGTGTGTTACCAAAGCTGTTGCAGAAGTGATCTGAGGAACCATTTCCGTATCTGTATTCTGCCGTACAACAGTGTAATTACCTACACTATTCCTAGTCACACTAGCCACCCGGTACTGAGAGACGATAGTAACTGCCCCTGCCCCATCCACTGTAAACCTAACATATGCTTTACCTGCTCCAAGATCATCATTCAGAAGCTGTCCATTACCGGATACGCCTCCCACTCCATGAGCTGGCCCTGCATTGTTAAATTGTACATTACCTCTCAGCCTAACCCTGGCATCCCCATATACGGCAATGGGGGTGAGCTTAGTAACTGTACCGTCTGTATTGAAGTTGGAATCATTAACGCTCACATTAGACTCCCCCAATACTTCTAGGGCCACTGCCGTAGTGGCGTAGGAGGGATTGGAATAGATGCCGTATAAGGCTTGAAGCCCATTAACAGACATCTGGCTGTAGTTGATATACAACGCCCCGCCATTAATATTCTCACACCCACACCCGTTAAGAACCACTTCCTTGCAGCTCTCAAATCGATAGGCCCTAGCTGTATTATC
>Ga0164243_10001052_pt1 | contig 47723 bp, 64 predicted proteins | sample OricompcompostOP_FD_108781 | JGI IMG/M metagenome (GOLD analysis project Ga0164243, IMG submission 108781) | Organic Plus compost microbial communities from Emeryville, California, USA - Original compost - Organic plus compost (OP) | ecosystem: Engineered > Solid waste > Mixed feedstock >...
AAGGCCTGATCGTCGTTGGCGTCCCGCTCGAGGCCGACGACCCGCCCGATGGTGTCGAGCTGCTCTCCGGAGGAGGTGTCCAGCCATCGTTCGGTGAGGAGCTGCCAAAGCGCATCCTCGAGCTGCTGGATCTCGTCGAGCTGGACGACGAGCGCCCCCTCGAGGAGCGGCTTCCGCTTGAATTGCTCGAGGAGCCGGTCGACGCCCTCGAGGGCGTGAAGCCGCTTGTGGGCGAGCTCCTCGCCGACGCGGGGCGTCTCCGGGTCGTAGTCCTGGGTCCCACCGTCTCCGCCGCCCAGGCCGACGAAGAGCTCGTCGAGCTCGTATGCGAAAGGCATCCCGTCCTCCGGTCAGGGGGCGATGTTGTAGGCGACCTCGATTCCCGCGGCGAGGACCTCGAAGTCCATCGCCTTCGAGCCCGCCGCTTCGATCCAGATCCGCGTGAAGGTGTCCTGCTTGGCGAAAGCCCCGTCGAGCTTCGCCCATTCGCTTTTGACGAGGTTCCCCATCGGACCGTAGGAGTCGCCGCCGCCGATCTCGAGGTGGGCCATCGGGGCGGGGCCGCCGCCGTCCGCGGGGAGCCAATTGTTCCCGTAGTCGTCGGAGCATTCGACCCACCCGAAGACCTCGTCGCCGGGGCTCGTGTAGAGGATCATCCAGAAGCGGATCGCCGTTGCGTTCTCGAGGTCGACGAGGGTCCGGAAGCCTTCGTGCCCATTGTAGCCGGGGGAGCAATCGGGGAATTCACCGGAGCCGTTGGAGACCTTCACCATGAAGGGGGAGCCGCCGTGCTGGTGATCGGCGGTCCAATGGGCAACGGTCCGCGCCCGGGCAAATTCGGTGTCCGTCGTTCCGCCGCCTCCGGTGGCGTAGAGCCGCCCGAAGCCGTCGAGGGCGAGACCGATCCCGTAGTCGACCCGGATGTAGTTCCCGCTCATGTAGAGGCCGCCGCCGGAGACGGCGACGCCGCCCACGTTGGAGCTCGAGGCGAGATCCAGGGCGTGCTTGTGGTCGGAGCGAGAGAAGGCGAGGGAGGTCCCCGCGCTGTTGGAGGAGCCGCCCGCGGAAGTCGGGGCACCCCAGGCGATCAAATGCTTGTGGTCGTAGCGGGAGGCCTCTCCGCCGGTGCCCGGTGTCGCCGCGACGCCCGCCTGGAGCGTCGAGGGGGTCTGATTCGAGAGGACGACGCCGCCACCGCCGCCCGCGGCGAGCTGGGCGAGGGTGTAGGAGGTCCCCGCCGCCATCGTGGCGTCCCGGAAGCGGAGGGCGCCGGTCTCCCGCCAGATCACCACCTCCTCGTCGTCCGTCCCCGCCTCCTGGAAGAAGACGCCCGCCACGTCGATCCCGTCTTCCTGGGGAGTGAGGGCCTTCGGGAACGGGCGCCGCTGGCCCGCCTGCCCGCCGGTCGTCGAGTCTTCGTGCTTGTAGGGCCGAACGCGATCCGCCGGAGGTGCCATGCTCGAGGAGCTCCCAGGGCCCGGCGGAGCTCGAGGCGCCGCCGGGCCGGAGAGGGGTTAGATCGCGCCGAAGTCGGCGATCTGGACGTGGAGGTTGTTCGCCGCGTTGCCGAAGTGCTGGCATCCGAAGCCGACGCGGACGACGCGACCGCTCGAGGGCGGGGTCGTGGCGAGGGCTCCCGCGGTGGCGGAGAGGAAGTATTCCGGGCCCGCGGTGACGCCGCTCTTCGTGGCGATGCCCTGGGTTACGACCTTGACCCGGGCGCCGCTGGCCGCCGCCTCCTGGGCGATGCCGACGACGTTCGCCCGGGCCTCCGCGGTGGAGGCCTTGACGACCTGCCCGGAGCCATTCAGGGCGACCACGTCGTAGGCGGCGAGGGCCTCGCCCGCGGTGAAGTCCTCGAGGGTGGCGTAGGAGAAGAGACCGGAGCCGCCGCCGCCGCTGATGCCGTGCTGGGTCAGGACCTCGAGCCCGCCTCCCGGGGTGGCGTAGAGGGTTTGGCCCTTCTTGACCTGGAGCTTGCCCCCGACGCCCGCCGCGTCGAATTCGAGGGAGCCATCGCCGGAGAGCTCCACGTCGAGGGTCGCCGCCGCCCCGTTGGCAATCGCGCCACCGCCGGAGAGACCGGCGCCCGCGGTGACGGTGTGGGCGTGCGAGCCCTCCGCCACCGATCCGCCGATGGTCCCGAAGATGACGCCGAGCTGCTTCGCGTTGCCCGTCCCGGCGAGCTCGAGGCCCGGATTCAAGCTCTTCAGCTCGACGTGCAGGGTCACGTCCCCGGAGAGAGCTCCGCCACCGGAGAGGCCCTCGCCCGCGATCACCTGCCGGGAGGTCGGGACCGCGCCGACGTTCGCCGCGGTGTGCGTGTGGTTGCCCGCGGCGACCTGGGTCGAGCCGGTGCCAATGTCCGCCGAGAGGGTGACGCTCCCGCCGTTGGCGACGGAGCCGCCGCCGGAGAGGCCGGTCCCCGCGGTGATCGTGTGGGCGTGGTTGCCCGCCGCCGCCGTCGAGGAGGTCGTGCCGAGCTGGACGTTGAGCGTGTTCCCGGAGCGGGAGAGGGCGGTCCCGGCGACGATGCGATCCGCGCCGGTGAATTCCGTAAACTGGATCGCCGTCGTCCCGGGCGTGATCGCCGTGTCCGGCGAGGTGAGGACCCACGTCGAATTCGCCCGGGCCGCCGCGCCCTCCCGGACGTGGTACGAGGCGCCGGAGATCAGGTCGTCCTCCGCCCGCACCATGGGGACCGCGGCCCCCTTCCACAAGTAGATCCCATTGTCCGCGTGCGCCGCCCCGCCCGCGCCCGCCTGATGGAAGACGCCCACGCGGTCGTTGAGGGCCATCGCCACGCCGTCGACGTTCGCGCCGGGGGCGGCGAGGTTGATCGCTGCCTGGGGCGCCATGACGCGGACGGGCTCCCGGACGGCGAAGCCGGAGAGCTTCCCGTCGACGTAGGCCTTCGTCGCCGCGTGCGCCCCCTGGGTCGGAGCGCCGACGTTGGAGATCGGGAGGTTGTTCGCGTCGAAGGCGGAGCCGGACGCATTCGAGGCCTTGAAGCTGGGGGCCTCGAGGGCGTCCGCGCTGTCGATTTCGGTCGGGTATCCGCGCGTCGAATGCCGGACGAGGGGCTTCACGTTTGCCATGGGGTCCTCTTACTTCTGCGGGGCCTTCTGGACGAGGCGCCCCGCGTCTTCGTGGAAGGTGTACGCCAGCGGGTCGATCTTGTGTTTGGCGGCGAGCTCCTCGAGGAGCCGCCGCTCCTTGCCCTTCTCCTCGCCGACGACGCGGACGAGATCCCGGACCTGCCTCCCCAGCTCCGCGATCTGCGCGTTCGCCTGGGCGGCGATCAGCTCCGTCTCCTGCTCGAGCTTGGCGATCCGGAGCTCGCCCAGGGCCCGCCGGGAGACGAGGCGCGAGAGGCGAAGGGCGTCGAGCTCGTCGAGCTGGACCTCCGCGGGGGCGGGCGCCGGGAGGATCGTCGCCTCCTCGCCGCCGATGGGCGCCGCGGGCTCGAGCTCGCCGCGCCGCTGGGCTTCGATCTGCGCGGCGATGTGCGGCGGGATCGTCGGCGGGAGCTTCTTCGGCCTGGGCTTCCTGGTCTTCTTCGTCTCTGCCATGGTTCTACGTTCCCCGGTGGATGAAGATCGCCGTCGAAGGGGCGACCCGGAGCGCCGTCGTCGAGACGGCGATCCCGATTGTCTGATGGTCGACCTCGACGCCCGGGAGGGCGGTCGGCGGAGTGTCCGAAGGTCGACCGTTGGCGCCGACGTAGTAGACCTTACCCGGAATCAAGCCCGAAAGGACGCTCCGGAGGATCAAGCCGCTCCGGACCCGCGCCGTCGACCCGTCGACACTCTCGACGATGCCGACCGCTGGCATCCTGGCGGGGTTCGTCGGGTCCGCCCGGGCGATCAAGCCGTCCGGGAGGACGCAAGCGGCATCCCCCGCCAGCACGCCGACCTCGCACGCTCCGGAGAAGGCGGAGAGGTCGCCCGCCTCGAGCTCGTCGGAGAGGTCCCGGACCCGTTGCTCGAGGCTTCCAGGAGTCGACCCATCGGCGAGGCCCACCGCCCGGCAAACGGCGATCAGGGCGTCCGCCAGGACGTTGTATTCCTGGGCCCGGAGGTAGTTGACCAGATTCTCCGCGGCCCGGAGGTCCGCCTTGACCCGTCCGATGCTGTCGTCGGTGCGTGTCGGGAGCCGGACGAGGGCCATCGGGTTAGACCTCCACCGTGATCCGCCCGGAGTCCAGGTCGATCAGGTCCCGCACGTCGGCGGGGAGGTTGACGGTCCCGGTCGGGTTGGCGGCGAAGCCTGCCCGGATCTCGAGCACGTCGACGACGCCCGCGACCTCGAAGATCGGGACGTGGAGGTGGGAGAGGCGCAAAGGGGCGCCGACCCGGAGCTCCCGATCACCCCAGGCCGCCACCGCGTCCCGGACGAGCTGGGGCGAGACGAAGGGGTCCCACCCCTTCGTCGCGTCGACCTCGAGGGAGATCCGGAGGTAGGCGGCGAGGACGTTCGGGCGGGAGAAGCGGACGGTCCGATCCTGCCCGGTGGAGTCCTGGACGGTGACGACCTCCGAGCCATGCGACCGGATGCCCGCGGGCTTCGTCCGCCAGATCACCGCGCCGATCTCCTCCGCCGGGACCGCGGAGCCGTCGAGCGTCCCGTCGTGGACGAGGGCCTCGAAGGAATGCGGCGGGAGGCCCAGGGCGTCCGGGAGGTCCGTCTCGTTCTCGAAGAGCGTCGCCGAGACGACGCCCACGCCATCGGGCGAGTCTTCGCCGATGCGGAGGAGGGCGACCCGGATCGCGTCCAGGGTGGAGCCGCTCGAGAGCGTCAGCTCCTCGAGGCGCCGCCGCCGGAGCTCCTCGTCGGTCTCGACGGCGAGGCCCTCCACCGCGTCCGCCGCGTTGACGACGGAGGTCCACCCGGAGACGGGGGTGGCGATCACCGTCAGGGTCCCCGCCGCCGCCGGGACCGGGCCGGTCGCCTCCGCCTCGAAGAGTGCGGGGATCGTCGCCGCGGAGCTCGTCGCGTTGACCACCTCGTCCCGATTCCGGAAGCGGACGGAGGGCCGCCCGGAGACGGAGGCGACGAGGGCGCCCGCGGGATAGGTCCCGGGCTGGACGGTGATCGTGGCGGTGACGACGGAGCGGGTCGCCGGGCGGCGGAGCGTGCCCGTCAGGGAGGCGAGAGCGGTCAGGGCCTCGTCCGATGCCCGGTCCGGGTCCGTCGAGGCGTAGACGCTCGAGGCGAGCTCCCAAAGCTCCCGGATCTTCGAGGCGGTGATCCCGATGATCTGCCCGAAGACGGAGGCGCTCGAGAGGTTGATCGAGGGCCCGAAGACCTCCCGGTAGTCCGCCTCGAGCTCCGCCTTGATCTCCTCGAGCGTCTTCGCCCGGAAGCCGGAGGGGGTGAGTCCGTAGGTTGCCATGCGCTAGACCTCGACGATGAAGGGCCCGTCGTTCCGCGTGGAGACGATCCCCCCGTCCTCGAGGACGGCGGAGAAGTCGAGGCGGAGGGTCCGGGAGGTGGGGTCGAAAGAGCTCGAGAGCTCCGGGACGGAGGAGATCCCGGGCGTCTCGAGGGCGATCCGCCGATACATGCTCGAGAGGACGAGGGGGTTCGGTCGCTTGATCCCCAGGATCTCCCGGAAGTAGGGGATGCCCTCCCGCTGGTCCAGGAACCATTCGCCCAGGAAGAAGCGGAAGCGGGTCCGGAGGTGCTGGGCGACCGCCTCTCCCTCCCGGACGACGGCGAGATCCCCGTCCTCGAGGACGAGATCGCCGGTCTCCGCCGAAATTGCGAGGTCCATCTAGTCCGCCTTCACCTTCGAGGAGCCCAGGGAGCCGGGCCAGCTCGAGAAAAGGGTGCCGAGGGCGGTCTTCAGGGCGGCCCCGCCGTCGTTGGCGATGGGCGTCCATCCCTGGATCGCCGTTTTCAGGTCGTCGAGGGCCTTCTCCACCTTCGAGGCGAGGGCCACCGCGTCCGCGGGCGCCTCCGACCCCAGCCGGACCTCGCCCGCGGTGACGTGGATCTCCGCCCCGCCCTTCTTCCCCAGGACGAGGTGATCGGGGTGGGCGCCGCTGGCCTCTTCGGTGAGGAGCCCGGGGATCGCCACCGCGCCGCCGAGGTGATGAAGCCGCGTGTCGCCCGGGTCGGCGACCTCTCCGGTCCGCCTCCATTCCGCATGGGCCCGCATCGTGAAGAGGACGAGGACCGGGTCGCCCTCGAGGACCGGAAGCGTCAAGCGGAAGCCGCCCGCGGCGAGGAAGACGAGGGGGACCGCGGGGAGGATCGGGAGCTCCTCGAGGACGGTCCCTCCGTCCGCGGTCCGGATCGGGCGCTTCAACGTCGGGAGCACGTCGGCGACCTGCTTCGTCGCGTCGTAGCGGACGACCCGCCCGGGCAGGGCGGTGTAGAGGCCCTCGAGCCGGGCCTCCATCGCCGCCCGGACGACGCCCGCGAGCGTCTTCTCCTCGAGCCTTCCGGACATCCTGGCCTCCTATCGGGCGAATCGGAGGACGAGATTCGAGTGCCAATCCGCGCCGTGCGTGTCCCCACGGTACTCGACGCGGAAGGTCCGGAAAAGTCCGCTGATGAACTCCGATTCTAGCTGTACGAGGCGCCCGGGAACGATGTCGGGATGGAGCTTGCTCGAGCAAGTGACCTCCCGCGGCGGGGCGAAGACGGAGCCGCCGAAACCTGCGGGCGTGTTGATCGAGGGCGAGCCGACGAGGCCGGTCGACGCGGAGAGCTTGACCGCCGTCCCCTCGAGGGCGCCGCCCTTCGGGATCACCTGCAGCGCCCCGTCCTGGATCGAATGCTCGAGACCCACCGCGTCGAGGAGGCGCCGGAGCTCGTCCGCGGTCTGCCCGGAGACGACGGTCCCGCCGGTGAAGACGCGGAGATTCCCGGAGAGCTTCCCTCCCAGGGCTTTGTCCAGGTTGCCCAGGCCGACGCCCAGGTTCTCCGCCAGGAAGCGGAGCACGTCGGCGACGGGCGTCCCCGGGGCGAAGCTCCTCGAGGTCCTCGAGCTCCGGAAGGAGGCGAGACCGTCGCCGCTCGAGACGATGGCGACGACCTGGGGGCCTTCCCGCTCCCAGCGGACGTAGCGGAGATCACCGTGGTAGAGCTGGGAGACCGCGCCCTGGTAGCCCGCCTCGAGGCGGACCGGGACCTGCCGCCGGGCGTCGAAGGCCTCGAGCTCCGCCTGATGCTTCTTCGAGAGGTTGTAAATCCGGATCTCCGCCCGATTCGGACGGGGGAGGAGGTCCCGCTCCACCTGGAATTGCACCCGGAGGCCCGTCACGCGGAGGGGCCCGATCACCACGTCGGAGACGCGGCGGAAGAGCGTCGTCACGATGCCAGCTCCTCGAGCTCGTCGGCGGGGACGTAGAGGAGGCGGAAGCGGGCGCCGAGCTCGCCGAAGCCCGGGTCCCTCCCCTGGCCCTCGAGGTCGACGACGAGGAAGTCGCCGGGCGGGAGCCGGGGATCGGTCTTCCGGCGGAGGAGCCGGGCGCCGACGACGAGCTTCACGCCGCACGCCAGGGGCTCCTCTTCGTTGTCGAGGAGGTCCAGGAACCAACGTCCCTCCCTCTCCCGGAAGTCGAAGACGAGGAGGTAGTCCCGCCCCTCGAGCTGGGTCCGCTGGGAGTAGGAGACGAGCTCCGTCGACGTAGGGATCTCGAGGGCCATCGGTCAGTCTCCGCCGGTGAAGTGATCGAAGAGCTTTTTCGCCATGCTCGAATTCGGCGGGACCTCCTTCGGGGCCTGGACGCCGCGGGAGCTCTTCTTCTGGCCGCGCCGCTCGAGCGTCGGGATCTCGACGATCTCCGTCTCGACGAGCCGCACCTCGACGGCGGAGGCGGAGAAGGCGAGGGCGTTCCCGGTGGAGGCGTCCCGGGTCGGCGAGAGCTCCCGGATCACCATCGAGGGGTACTCCCGGAAGCCCGTCACGATCCGGACGATCACCCCCTCGCGCACGATGCGCCGGAGCTCCTCGAAGACGGTCCGCGGGCGGTCGAAGGCACCCGACCATCCGAGGACCGTCGCCGAGACGGGCTTCGGGCCGCCGGTGATCTGATCGTAGAGCTCGCCGACGACGTTCCCCGCTCGAGGCGAGGGCGTCGGGAGCTCCACCGGGATCGCCTGCCCGACGACGCCCGGGGTGTTGGACCGCTCGAGGGGGTGATTCGAGACGAAGCCCTGGATCGTCCAAGTGTCGGGGTTCGGGATAACGTGGTCGGTGATCGCCGCGCCCTTCTCCACCGGGTCCGTCGTCACCTCCGCCGAGACGGTGACGCTCTCCGAGATCACCGCGTCGACGTGAATCGAGGTCTCCTCCCCGCTGGGGAGCTGGTAGACGATCTCCATCCTATCCTCCGACCGGGACGAGATCCCCGTAGGCCGCTTCTAGGTCCGCTTCCTGCTGCGCCCGGAGCTTGTCCTGGACCGCCTGGGCGACCGCCTCCGGGTCCCCCGCGCCCTGGACGACGATCTGGCCGACCTCCGTCCGCTGGTTCACCTGCCGGACCGCCTGGGTCGTCGCCTGGACCGCCTTCGTCCCGACGCTGTAGGTGGCCTCGAGGCCCGCCGCGGCGAGCCGGGCCGCATCCTTCGCGCCCTCCTTCACGTCCTGCCAGTCGATCCCGAAGAAGTCGGCGACCTTCTGGACGAGCTCGCCCATCGCTCCGAGCTTCTCCCGAATCGAATCGACAACGTAGCCCCAAACGCTCGAGAGGGCGGTCCGGAGGAGCTTCGCCACCTCGAGGCCCAGGTCGAGGAGGCTCGAGAAGAAGCCCTTGGCCGCCTCGAAGGCGGGCCCGAAGGTCTCGCCGAGGAAGGCGGCGATGTCGCCGAGGACCTCGAGGAAGATCGCCCCCCATTCCTTCGAGGTCTCCCAGGCCTTCCCCAGCCATTCGACGAGATCGGCGACGAGCTCCTTCGTCCCCTCGACGAAGGCCGCGGCGGAGCCGACGCCGAAAAGCTGATCGATGAAGTCGCCGATCACACTCTCGCCGCCGGTGAAGAGGGCGATCAGGTCGTCGACGATCAGGACGACGGCGGCGATGGCCGCGGCGATCAGGGCCGCTTTCAGAATCAGGGGCGCCCAGGCGAGAGCGATCCGGATGCCCGCCTGGACCATGCTCCGGGCGAAGATCGCGATCACCGGGATCAGGACGAGGAAAGCCGCCTCGAGGGCGTGCGTCCCCGCGGTGAAGTCCCGGAACCATGCGATGCCGCGGGCGACCGCGGAGATCATGGCGGAGAGGGCGGGGAAGAGGGCGAGGCCCAGGCGCATCTTCAGGGATTCGATTGCGAGCCCGAAGCGCGTCAGGGAGGAGCGGAGCTCCGAGGAGGCCTCTCCGAAGGCGGTCATGTCCGCGGAGGCGAGGCCGCGGACCTCGCCGCGGAGGCGGGCGATCCCGTCCGCGCCCTGGCGGAAGAGACCGTGGAGGTTCGCCGCGGAGCCGCCGAGGAGGGCGTTTGCGATCATCGCCCGCTCCGTCTCGTTGGAGACGTTCCCCAGCTTCCCGGCGACCTCCTCGAAAACGTCCGCCGCCGACCGCTGCCAGATCCCGGACGTGGAGACGCCCAGGCGGGCGAACATGCGGATCGCCTCCTCGCCGCCGGTGAGGACGCTCTTCATTTGCCCTTGGAGGCCCTGGATCGCGCTCGTCACGTCCTGGCCGGAGGCGCCGGAGAGCTCCGCCGCCGCCTGCCATTCCCGGAGCTCCTCCGCGGAGAGGCCGAGCATTTTCGAGACGTGATCCAGCTCCGCGCCCATGCGGGAAACTTCGTCGACGAAGCGGGAGATCCCGACGACGACGGCGGAGCCGACGATCACCTTCCCCAGCGTCCGGAGCTTGCCGATCATGCCCTCGAGACCGGCGGAGCCTGCCTCGAGCTGCTTGTCGTCGAAGTCGATCCCGAACCTTGCGAGGAGCTCCCGGACGACCATCGTTCCCTCCTACCGTTCCGCGGCCCGCTTGGCGGCGAGCCGCTCCGCTTCTTCGTAGGCGTCGAGGACGCGATTCGCGTCCCACAAGTCGACGATGCTCCACCGCGATTCGATCTCCTCGAGGCTCGAGGAGTAGCGGGGCGAGCTGGCGACGCGGTGGATCTCCCAATCCACCGCGTCCGGGAGCTTCACCGAGACGGAGCCGTCGTCGGCGCCCGCTTCCCCATGAGACCCGCCAGGAGGGCGCCACCCGTCGAGTCGCCGAAAAAATCCCGGTAGTTGACGGTCAGGGCGAAGGCGAGCCAGCCGAAGAGCTCCCGGTACTTGCCCGCGAAGTGCAGATCGAAGACCTGGGAGAGCCGGAGGACCCGCTCGCCGCCTTCCAGGACGACCTCCGTCCGGTCGGCGAGGGTGTCGCAAAGGTAGGCGAATTCCTGCTCCGAGATCCTCGAGGCGAGCTCCTCGAGGGCCCGGGCGACGGCATCCATCCCCAGGTCGCCCAGGCTGAAACCGAGCCCGCCGAGCTCCGCGCCCTTCTTCGGGTCTTTCGTCCCCTCGAGGCCCTCGAGGAGCTCGCCGAGGACGGGCCCGGCGATCTTGAAAAGGCGGACGAGGAGATTCCGCCCCGCCTTCGCGCCGAGCATGGTCACGCGGTAGGTCGTCTCGCCGATCTGCTTCTCTTCGTGCTGGATCATCGTGTCGTTCCCCTGAAAGTGAACGGGCCCGGCGGGGAGCTCCCACCGGGCCCGCGTTGCCTACCTTACAACGGCAGGCCCCCCGCCGGTCCAACGTTGCCGCCGTCGAAGGGGAGGAGCTTCGCGCAGCGGATCTTCCACTCGCGGGTCCCGCTCTCCTTCCCGAACGTCACGCTGGGCCGCTTGGCGATCCAGGCCTGCCCGGCGGTGTAGATCGACCGACCGTTCCGGTCCCGGATCAGGAGGGCGCCGACGCCGAGCCCGTTCGGGCTGTTGGCGTCGAGGGTGTAGATCCCGGAGAGCACGTCGTTGGAGTCGGAGCTCTGTTGCAGGATGATCGTCACCGTCGCCCGGCGGTCGTTGCTCTTCGAGCGGACCACCTCGCCATCGGCGCCGACCTGATCGGAGAAGCGATCCGCGTCCTCTTCGATTCGGCAGAAATCCCCGTCCGCGTACCCGGAGAGCGGGACGCCGCCGAGGGAAACCGTTACTTCGCTTGCGTCGTAGACCTTCATGGTCGGACCTCGTTACGGGAGGAGGTTCCCGCGGACGGTGATCTGGTGGATGGCCCCCGCCAGCGGGGCGGAGAAGGAGAGGCCGGGGTAGGTGCGGGCCGCCCGGTCCACCGCGTCCACCTGGGCGACGGGGAGAGCCGTCACGGTGTAGCCGGGGGCCAGGAAGCCGACCGTCTCGCCCGCCTCGAGCTGGGCGAAGAGCTCGCCGCGGAGCACGTCGACCCCCTTGTCGGTGTAGGGGATCTTCGGGTTGTTGGCGAGGACGAAGACGACCCGCTCCTGCATCCTGGCGCGGAGCCAATCGATCCCGCGGGTCGTGTCGGCCCATTCGCCCGCCGAGCTCCATCCCCAGCGGGTCATACCGATCCCTCCGATCAGGGTGTAGACGTTGCCCTTCTTCGCCTTGATCGCCTGCTCCTCCGTCCCGGTGAGGCGGTAGGCGGCGACCGCGGCGAGCCGCTTGTAGGCCCAGGAATCGGAGCCCGCGTCGGCGACGAGGCGCCCGGCGAGCCAGGACGCGGCGAAGCCCTCGCCCACGTCGGGGTGGTAGCAGGGGACCGTCCGGGCGTAGGCCTGGGCGGCGAGCTGGGCGAGCGTGTCCGTCGAGGAGAGCGGGTCGGTCGCCGAGGTGTCCGCGGTCTGGACGACGAGGAGGACCTGCCGGGTCTCCGCCCAGGCCGCCGCCGCCAGGATCGCCGCCTTCTCCTGGCCGCCCAGGGGCTCGAGCAGAATCCCGTAGAAGTCCGGGTCCTCGAGCTCGAAGGCGGAGAGGTCCGCGTCGAGGCCCGTCGAGGCGAGCTCCGTCCGGTCCTCGAGGGCGAGCTCCTTCGAGCGGTAGGAGACCTCGAGGAAGCCGCCCGCGGCGGGCGCCTCCGCGTCGACGTGCGTCCCGGAGCTCGAGTCGGCGACGAAGCCCGCGCCGTCCAGGAGGGCCTCGAGCGCCGTGCAGATCGAGGCGACGGTCGCCGCCGCCGGGACGGTGTAGGAGAGCTCCTCGCCGTCGACGGTGATCTTGTAGGTGAAGCCCTCCGCCGTCTCCTTCGGGATGAAGCGGAGGAGCTGGGTCGGCGCCGTCGTCCGGCGGCCCACCTTGACGACCTGGGGCCGCGGGTTCTGCGAGAAGACCGCGGCGAGGACGAGGTGGAGGGAGGGGAAGGCCGCGGCGGTGATCCCCGCCTCCTCCGCTTCGGCGAGCGAGCGGAAGGCCTGGACCTTCGGGCCGGGGAGGGTGTGGTACCCGACGACGAGAGGGGTCCCGAAAGACGCCCGCGACGGAGTGACCGTCGAGGCGGAGATCGTGATATCGGCGATGCTTGCGAGGCTCATCGATTGCTCCTCTTGGGGGCGTGGAGCCCCATCCTAGCGAGTGATCGTCCCCGGGGGGACGGGGGCGGTGGCGATGGTATCCCGGGCGAGAGCTTCCTCGACGACAACGGAGACCGTCCGCCACCGGATCGGGACCTCCGCCCTCGAGACCATGCGCTGATCCCGTTCGTAGTTGGCGACCTGGGCGTCCCCTACGTCGACGAGGGCGAGATTGACCGCCTTCGTCCTGGCGACGATCTCCTCGAGGCCGCCGCGGGTCCGGAGGAGCTCCCCGTAGTGCAGGGCGAAGAGCCCGGGCCGCTGGGAGTCGCTCTCGAAGGCGAGCGTCGTCACGAATTCGCGCACGCCGCGGCGGACGGGGATCAGCTTCTCCGTTGCCTCGTCGTAGACCTCGCCGGTCCAATCCATCCCGATCCGCGTGACCGGGCCCATGACGATCAGGCAATAGAGGGCGTCGAGGAAGGGGCGCTCCTCGTCCTCGAGGATCACCATCCCTTCCTCGAGGCCCGTCGCCTCCGCCGCCCAGGCCTTGATCGCCTCGAGGATCTCCGTCCAATTCACCGGGCACCCCCGAAGAGCGAGCCGTTGACGATCCGGAAGGCGACGGAGCTCCGAAGCTGCCCGGTGTTGATCAGGGGCTTGGAGCTGCCCTTCCGGGCGATGGTGCTGTCCGCGTTCGGCGGGGCCCATCCCGCCGCCATGCGCTTTTGAATCCCGCCCTGGGCGTAGGCGCCCATCTTCTTCAGGCTGCCTTCGTAGGTGTCGGCGCCGAGAAGCCGCTGCTCCGCCAGCTTGCGGGCGAAGCGCCGGTTTGCCTCTCGATTCTCGTCGAACCATCCCGAAATGAACGGGCGGGCGGGGATCGTCGAGGTGCCTTCATGTAGGAAGGTCGCCACGTCGGCGACGGTCGCCCGGGCGCCCGCGGGAGCGGCGGGACGCTTGTCCCGCTTCTTCATCCCTCGAGGGGCGGGGGCGTGGCCCTTCGCCGTGAGAGCCTTCGGGCCCAGGATGCCCACCTCGACGTAGGCGCCGCGGCGGAGAGCTTCCCGGAGGAGCTTCTTCCAACCGCGATCAATGTCCCGGATCTGATGGACCGCCACGGCGGGGACCTCCTAGATCACGCGGGGACCGGAGGCGACCTCCCGCTTGATCTGCTTGTACGTCTCTTCGTACACGGTCCCGCCGTCCTTTGCTACGAGGCGGGCCTGCTGGCCGAAGGGGGAGACGGCGAGGAGGTGGGCGGCGAGGTAGCCGATCCCGTCGTCCGTCTTCTCCTTCCAAACGTCGGGGGCGATGCGCCGGGCCGCCTCCGCCAGCTTCGCGTCGACGAGCTCCGGGGACGCTTTGGCGAATTCCGGAAACGATACGAGGAAGGCGGCCCGGTCCATCGGTTAGGCCTTTCCGAGCCCGGCGAGCCGGACCTCGAGGAGAGCCTTGACGCCCTTCCGCTTCTCCGCCTCGAGCCAGCTCGAGAGGATGGCGGGGTCCGTCTCCGCGTCGATCAGCTCCTTCGCCTCGTCGGCGGTGAACGTCGAGAGGTCGACGGTCTCGCCGGTCGGGGCCGGGGGCGTCGAGAGCGGGGCGACGGGCGCCGGAGGGGCGGTCGGGGCCGGGGGCTCGCCGGTGGAGCTCGAGGGCGGGGCGACGGGCGCCGAGCTGCCTCCCCATGCCTCCGCGGGGACGAGCTTCCCGCTTTCCGCCCAGCGGGCCAGGGTGCGATTCCCGGCGAGGCTCTCGAGCGTCTTCTCGTCGTGCTCCGAAATGCCGGGAGGGAAGTCGATTGCGGGGCGCTTCTCCCCCGCGGGGATCGTCAGGAGCTTGGCGGTCGTGTTCCGGATCTTCATGGTCGGTGTTCCCCTAGTGCGAGCCCGGGGGCCCAGCCGAAGCCGAGCCCCCGGGGAAGGAGACCGCGCCGATTAGGCGAGGTCCATGTAGGCCGCGGCGAGCGGGCGGTAGAAGAGCACGCCGCCGACGCGGGCGAGGCAGTTGACGACGTAGCTCATGTTCCGCTGCTGGGGCGGGAGCTGCTCGAATTCCTGGGGGATCTGGAATTCGACGACCTCCGGGGTCCGGGCGTAGGCCACCGCCCGCGGAGCTCCCGCGTCGCCCGCGGTGTTGAGCTTGCTCCACTTGTCCACGTTCTTGATGCTCTGCGCGTTCTCGAGGAAGTAGCGCAGGATCGTCCGGTCGCTGTTGGCCCCGTAGGACGTGGTGGCGATCTTGCCGTAGAGCGGCACGGGGAGGAGGAGCGTATCCGCCTCGTGGACCTCGAGGGTCTGGTTGATCACCGCCTGCTCGAGAGCGAAGAGGTCGGCGAGGATCTGATCGGGGGTCGTGGCCGGGTTGAGCCAGTCCCCGTTCACCGCGGCGATCTCCGGGACGTTCGGGTGGTTGAGGAAGCCCGGGAGCGCCTTCTCCGGGAGGCCGAAGGCGGCGATGTCGTCGATCTTGCGCTCGAGGACGTTGCGGGCGGCCTGGGCCTTCTTCGCGTCCAGGGGGATGCCACCGAAGGCCGCACGCTTGAGATCGCGCACGGTCCAGGAGTAGGCGTCGCCCAGGTCGGTGAAGGTGACCATGTGCTCCTTGGCGAGAGCGTCGACCATCGGCAGGTCGTCAGCGTAATCGCTGATGACCTTCGCCATGCCGGTCTCGTCCCAGGAGCGATAGACCATCGCTTCGGCGCCTTCGGGAACCTCGTTGCTGATCGGGATGAATTCCCGGGCCTTCAGCTTCGAGTATTCGATGTCGTAGGTCTGCGCCTTGACGTATTCGAGCTGCCTCGAGAGGACGGCGGTCATGGCGTCGTCCATACGGACGCCGTTCGCCTCGAGGAGCTGGCGGAGGAGCTGGTTCATTTCACGATCTCCGAATCTCGCCCTCGAGGGGCGTTAGGCGGGGAGGTTGATCTCGACGATGGCGAGGGCGCCCGCGGCGCCGGTGGAGCGGACCACCGCGCCCTTCACCTCGACGGCGGTCGCCGTGTCGGCATCGGTGCGGGAGGCGCCGAGGACGGTCCCGCCCGCGCCCGCGGCGACGCGGACGAAGAGCGGATCGCCCGCGGTGTGGGCGTCCTCCATCTTCACGAAGATCCGACCGCGGCGGAGGACGGAGACCGTCTCCTTGTCCGCGAACGGGACCGCGCCGCCGGAGACGACGCCCTGGAAGCCGTTGTAGCCGTTCCGGATCTGCTCGCGGGTCGGCGAGTAGATCACGAAACCGAGCTGGAGCCCCTGGGCCGCCTGGGCGGCGGAGGCCGGGACGCGGGCCTGCTGGTCCCCGGTGCCCTGGACGACGAAGAGGCCCGCCGAAGCGGCGCCCTCGAGGATGGCGGAGTCGACGTGCTTCACCGACGAGTCGGCGAGAGCACCTTCGATGGAAGCCGCGGGAGCGTGCGAATAGCTGGTCTGCATGGGGGGATTCCTTCCCTCCCGGCGCCGTTCGGCCCGGGGCTTGCTGGTTTACTTGCGGACGGTCGACGCGGCGAGGGGCTTCCTGTAGGCCTCCCGGCTCGCCTTGCGGGCCTTCTCCCGGAGCTCGTCCGCGTCCATGCGCTCCTCGCCGCCCGCGGGCGGGGTGACGACGGTCCGGAGGTCGCCGACGCCGCCGTCGACGCGCTTCGAGCTCGAGGAGACCGGGAGCGAGTAGAAGACGCCGCGGACGAAATCCGGGCTGGTCTTCGAGTCGAGCTTCATGGTCGGGGCGGCGACCTTGATCGCCTCCTCCATGATCTCCCGCTCCTTCTTCCCGTCGAACTTCGCCGCCGGGGCGAGCTGCTTCGCACGCTCGAGGAGGGCGAGGCGCTTCGAGACGAGGGAGTCCAGGACCTCTTCCGAGACCTTCTTCTCCGCCTCCTCCTCGTCGGTGATCTGCTCCTCGTCGTCCTCGTCGGCGGTGGGCGCCGCGGGCTCCGGATTCGCCGCGGCGATGGCCGCCGCCATGAGCTGCTGCTGGGCGCCCGCGACGATGCCCATCGCCTCCTCGAGCGCCGACGCGACCACCGCCTCGTCCGCATCCTTGCGGGGCTGGGCCATGGTGCGGGAGATCGCCGCCTCGAGGGCGCTCTTCGCCTGGGCGCGGCCCTTCTCGTCGCCGCGGAGCTGGTACTCGACGCCATCGATCCGGACGGTGGCGAAGCCCTCGCCGAACGTCACCTGCGGAAACTTGATCTTCATCGTGTCGGTCCTCTTCGCCCGGGGAGCGGGCCGCTTTGCCGGAGCTCGAGGCCCGGCGGGTTCCTGCTGGATTGCGTCCGCCGAGTCGAGGCGGAGCCGCACGTCGGGGCCTGCCCGACCCCAATCGACCGGGCCCAGGGCGACGTGGTTGTACCGAATCCGACGCTGGATCGCGTCGTAGGGCTCTCCGTTGAAGACGCCCGGGGTCGGGTCAATCGTCGCGTCGTAGCCGCACGAAATCTCGACGAGCTCCCCGCCCTCCACCTTCGCCACCGTCTCCGCCGCCTGGACGTAGAGATCGCCGCCGAGGAAGTCTCCCGCCTCCTGGCGAACGTCCTCGCCCATGTTGCCGCGGGCGTAGGTCTGCCAATTCTCCGCGTTGATCAGGACCGGCGGGTGGAGCTCCGTCACCGGAGCCCCTCGAAGGCTCGCCATGCTCTCCGGGGAGAAGACCTCTTCCGGCGGGCGGAGCTCCCGCGATTCCGTTCCGTCCGCCCGCTTGTAGACGAAGATCCCCGTCCGCGTGAGGAACGCGGGGACCCGGAGCCCGCCCTGGGGCGTTCTCTCGACGGTGCGAACCTTCCCGAAGTCGAGCCGGATTGCCATGCATCGCACACTAGCGGGCTAGAAGGCCCTCGACAAGTCGCCTGCTAGGTGTCCTCGAAGTCGAAGACCGGGATCGCAACGCATCGGCATTGAAAGTCCTCGCCCGGATGGTGGCGGCGATTCCGCTTGCGGTCGACGACCGGAGGATCGTCCCACCGCTGGATCGTCCCGTTCAACGCCGCGTGCTCCTCCCGGACCCGCTCGTCCTGGGAGGTGCTCCATTCGTAGCGTTCGACCCCCGCCTCTTTGTGCCGAAGCTGGGTTAGCTCGCCGTTGTATTTGAGGACCTGATCCCGGGCGACGAGCTGGGCCCGGCTCTTCGAGAAGCCTTGCTGCTCCATGAGCTCCCGGCGGAGGTCCTCGACGCGGGCGCCCTGGCGGGAGCGCCGCTCGAGCGTCTCCTGGATCTTGTCCAGGGCCTCCCGGGTCATGCGTGTGATCAGGTTGACGTTGGAGCTCCGGAAGGCCTCCATTTGCAGGGCCACCGCCTCGCCCGGCTCCGGGAGGTCGACGGAGACCACCGCCTTGAATTGCTTGGCGACCTCCGCCCGATTCCACTCCGCCGCCCTCTTCCCGAAGCGGAGGGCCATTTGCGAGATCCGGCTCTCCGGGAATCGCTGCCCGTAGGCGACCGCAATATCCTTGACGATCCGCCCGATCAGCTTCGGCGAGTCCTGGCGGACCTCCCTCGAGTCGAGGTGCGCCGGTGCGGCGATCTCCTCGAGGTGGGGCTCGAGGAGCTCGAGGGCGAGATCGTAGAGCTCGCCGATCATGCCGCGGAGCTCCCGCTGGTAGTCGACGGCGACGCCCATCGGCGGGCGGGGGTCGGCGACCTTCCTCGAGCGGCGCCGCGCCGCGCTCCTCGAGGTGATCGCCTTCCGCGCCCGGAGCTGGGCGGCGAGGCGGTCCCGCTGGCGGGTTGCCATGGGTTAGACCCCCGGGCGCTTCGGCGGAGCGGGAGGAGCGGCGGGCGGGACCGGGGGCTCGTCCGGCTCCGGCGGCGGAGGCAGGGCGCCCAGGTCTCCCTCGCCGGTGGCGAGCTTCTCCTGGTAGGCCTCGACGGCGAGGCTCCGGGCCTCGAGGTCGATCCCGTCGATCTCGTCGGAGTAGCCCTCCGGACGGAAGCGGGCGAGCGCCACCTCCTCCGCGGAGAGGACGCCGCTCGAGATCCGGACCGCATCCGTATCGGCCTGGACCTTGCGAATGTCGGCGAGCTCCTTCGGGGTGGGCTGCCACAACGGCGGGAACCGGACGTTCCAGCTCGAGGGCTCGACGCCGCCGGTGGGGCCCTTCTTCGCCCGGAAGAGAATCCGGAGGAGGCGGTCGAGGCGGGGGCGGAGGCGGTGATTCCGCTCCGCGTCCAGGGTGTCGTACCAATTCCGGATGTCGCTCTCGCCGGTGGCGTTGAGACCGGCGGGCTCCCTGCCCATGAGGACCGCGACCGGCATCCGGGCCGCCGCGGCGAGTCGGAGCATGGTCCGATCCAGGAGGTCCGGGAGGCCGCTCATCGTGGTGTCGCGCCGCTCGAAGCTCTCCGTCTCCGCGTCGAGGAGGAGGGAGCGGGCGACGGAGCGGGAAACGTCGACGAGCTCGAGCCGCTCGAGGAGGGCCTGCTTGTTCCCGCTGGCGATCATGTCGACGAGGCCCTGGACCTTGAAGACGCCCTGGCTTGCGTCCTGCAAGATGTTGCCCACCGCGCCCCAATTCGCGTTGTAGGCCTGCAGCGCGTTGTAGGCCCGCTCGAGCTCCGAGAGGCCCCAGCCGTTGTTCTCCTGGGCCTTCCGCCTCGAGGTGCGGAGGCCGGGGAAGACGATCAGGCGGGAGGCGTGGACGAGGATCTCCGCGGGCGGGATTCGCTCCGCCTCCCGCTTCGCCCGCATCCCCGGATTCCAGGTCCGGAGGATCTTGTAGGTCTCCGGCTCCCCGTATTTCGAGGCCTGGGGATCGGTGTACCACGTCCAGGGGATCACGTCCCGGCGGTCCAGGACGGTGAGGAAACGGACCTCCGCGATGGCGTCGAGGTCCAGGGGCTCCGCCACCGGACGACCGTCGTCGGCGCCGACGAGGATCACCGACCCGCCGAAGAGCCGCTCCCAAACGAGGGCGGAGAGGAAGGCGTCCCGGGCTTTCAGGTCGTCGAGGAGGGCGAGCGTCTTCGTCTCCACGTCGGCGCCGGAAATGCCCCCCGCCTCGAGCGTCGGGTCGGAGACCTGGATTCCGATCCAGGGGCGGAGCATGTGTTCCGGCGCCGCATCGCAGATCCGGGCCGCCGCGTCGTCTTCGTGGTAGAGGCCCTCGAGGGCTTCGGGGTCCATGACCCCCAGCCGCCGCTGGAAGCGGAAGGCGGCGAGCTTGTCCCGCTGGGTCCCGATCCCGGTGATCGCGTTGATCCAGGAGTCGAGGCGAGCCGCGGCGGTCTTCAAAGGGTTAGCCATTGGACAAAGCCTCCATGGCGGCAACGTACCGGCTCCCGCTCTTGACGTGCAAGCGGAGGAGCGCCTGGGTCATGGCGTCGACCTGATCGTCGTGGGCCGCCTTCGGGAACGCGATCAGCTCCGCGACGAAATCGGAGAGCCAAGGGGCCTCGTCCGGGAGGAGCACGTTCCCTGCCTCCCACAAGCCCGAGACCGCATTCGCCCGGGCGAGCTTCCCGCCTTCGGGCTCGACGAGGAGGAGCCCGGGGATCTCCCGTTTCAGGGCGGAGACCACCGCGGGGCCGTTCGCTTTGTTTTCGATCAGCTTGAGCCGGGCGGCGGGCCACTTCCTCGAGAGCTCCCGGATCGCCGCCACCGTCTCGACGTAGCCCCACCGTCCGCGGAGCTGGTCGACGAGGAAGAAGTCCGCGCCGCGGAGCCCCCAAACCTGCCCGACGACCCAATCGCCGGAGCTCGCCTCTTCCTTGAAACGGCAGTCCCAGGATTGGATCAGGTAGATGGACGACGGGAGCTCCCGCCACCGCCGGAGCGTCCATCCCTTTTGGAAGACCGCGCCCGCCGCGGGGACGGGCCGCTGCTGTAGCTGGGCCGCCGCGCCCATCGGGCCCAGGGCGATCTCGAGGGTGCGGACCGCGTCTTCGGGGTAGCGGTCGGGAACGAGCAGATCCCCGTCCTCCGTCCGCCAATCGCCGCCGACCTTCGTCCGGCAGGGGTGCGCCGCTTCGTAGCGCATCGGCAGGCGGAGGTGCTCGTATTCCCCGGTTTTGACCATTTCCCCGGCGAGGTCCGCCGCGTGCAACCGCTGCATGATGATCACGCGGGCGGTCTTCTCCGGGTCGGTTTGCCGGGTCGACATGGTGACGTTCCACCATTCGAGGCATTCGGCGAGGGCGGTCGTCGTCGCCGCGTCGCCGCTGGCGTCGAGGGGCTTCACCGGGTCGTCGACGATCTGGAAGTCGGCATGAAAGCCGAGGACCTGCCCGCCGACGCTCGTCGAGAGGCGACCGCCGCCCCGCCTGTTGACGTAGTGCGTCGCCGTCCAGGGGGTCGAATCGTCCAGCGGGCGAAGGTCGCCCCACCGCTCCCGGTACCAATCGCTCTCGACGAGGAGGCGGGAGCGGAGGGCGTCGCGCCGGGAGAGCGTCGCCGAGTAGCTCGAGCCGATGAACTTCGCGTCCGGGCGCCGGGTCCAGATCCAGGCGGGCCAAAGGACGGAGACGATGGAGCTCTTCGAGGTGCCCGGGGGGACGTTGACGATCAGGTTCCGGAAGGCGTCGTCCGGGTCGGCGAGGAGCTCGAGGAAGTCGCCGCCCAGGACGAAAGCCGTCACCGCCTCGAGGTGGCGGCAAATCTCCTCCATGTGCCGACCCCAAACGAGGGGCCGGGGCTCGACGATGGGCCACGCTTCCCGGACGAATTCGGCGAGGGAGGGCTTCGGCTTCTCCGGCGGGTTAGTCGCCTCGAGCTCCCGGAGCCGCTCCGCCAGGAGCCGCTGCAGCCGCGGCCCGCAAGACCTGGGCGAAGACATCGGGGGGTAGCCTTTCCTCGAGGGCCGCGACGAAGGCCTCGAGCTCGTCGGTCACGATCTGTGTGATCTTCATGCCCCATCGGGCGGGGTTCCGCCGCTCGAGATACCACGCGCTCGCCCGCCAATCCTCCGCGGCCCAGGCCGGGCTGGTGATGTTCTCGACGGCTCGATTCTCCGCGGCGACGAGGGCGGCCCGAACGTCCCGCGTGAAACGGGCGAGGTGCTCGAGCTCCTCCCGCGGCGGGGCTCCCGCCTCCTGGGCCTCGAGCTCCCGGGCGCCCTCCTTCATCCACCGCCGAACGGTGTCAACGTCGACGCCCGCCGCGGCGGAGGCGGTCTCGAGGAAGACCCCCGTCTCGAGGAGGCGGACGATCTCGCCGTGCATCCGGGGGGTCAACCGGGCGCCGATGGCGGGCCCAGGTCGACCGGGGATCTTGCCCTGGGCGGCGGGCGCCTTCGGCTTCGCCTTCGAGCTCGAGGGCGGGGGCGCCTTCGCCTTCGGCGCCGCGGGCTTCTTCGCCTTCGGCTTCTCCACAACCTGTGGGCTGCCTGTGGATTTCGAGAGACGCGCCCGGATCTCCGCGGGCGTCCTGGGCTTCGTCGCCATGGTGCGGGCCTCCGTCGCCTAGCGTACACGCGAAACGGCGAGGGCCGCGACGAAGCGCCCGCCGAAGAAGGGCCGGAGCTCCTCGAGCGGTCCCCAGCGGAGAGCGGTCCCCTCCGGGCCGACGACCGGGAGGGCCTCCGGGATTCCGCCGAAGCGGAGCTCGAAGACGTGGAGATCCCGGGGCTCCCGCCCGGGCCAATCCGGCTCCGGGACGCCCTCGCCGACGTGGAGGAGCTCGAGGACCTTCGCCTCGAAGCCCGTCTCCTCGAGGAGCTCCCGCGCCGCGGTCTCCGCGGGGGCCTCGCCTTCCTCGAGCCGCCCGCCCGGGAGAGACCATCGCCCGGTCCGGCGATGCCAAACGAGGAGGACCTGGGAGCGGTCGGAAGGGCGGCGGGCCAGGACGAAGCACGCGGGGGAAGGAGGCATAGCTCCGTGCTATACCGAACAAATGCACGACGCAAGCCGTCTCGCCGTCCGCCTCGAGGGAGGGCGCCTCGTCCTCCTGGCCCTGACGCTTCGCCAGCGGTCGGCGATCATCCGGACCTCCGCCGCCCTCGAGCTCTCCGCGTCCGCCTTCGTCCGATGGGCCGCGGCGGAGGCCTCCCAGGGAAAGCCGCTCGAGCTCGCCGCCGCTCTCGCCGGGCTCCCGCTCTCGAGCTGGCTCCGGGAGGTGGCGTCCGCCGCGGCGGGGGCGTCGCCGTTGAAGGGCCAGCTCTCGAAGGCTCGCCGAGCGGTGCGACGGCGGAAGAAGGAGCTCCGGGCGTCGCGCACGCGGGAGAGACGGGCCGCGAGATCGGGGGCGGGGGCCTCGAGGTCGAGTACTCGACCGTCCGCCCGCTCGAGGTCCTAGTCACCGCTAGTCACTTCTAGCCCGATGCCCTGGGCATGTGACTAGAGGGGCAAGCCCGCGAAATCACTAGAAAAATCCGCCTCTCTAGTTACTTAGTCCGATCTTCTCTCTATTGCCCGCATAGACCCCATTTCTTGATCAATTGTCATTTTTTAGTCAATAAACGGGCCTCGTATAGCAAACCGGGATTCGTAGACTAACGGACTAGACCGCCCCCTCCTGGGCGTGAAAAGGTGAACGATCCCGAAGATTTGAGGTCTTAGTCACTTTCGGACTATCCGAGCCCCCTCCTAGTCACCGCCCCTGCCCGATAGTCCGGAGCTTGACGGTCAATCCCTGGGCTGGTATCCCCTTTCTGGTCAATCGCACGAAAGAGGACACCATGGCCCGATCCGCCGCCGACCTCTCGCATTGGGAGGAGGAGATCCCCGCGTCCGCGCTCTCCTCGCCCTGGTACGAGACCTTCTCCGAATGGTTCGCCGCCTTCCTCTCCTGGTCCGGAATGACGAAGAAGAAGACGGCGGAGCGCCTGGGCGTCTCCGCTGAAAACGTCTCCCGGGTCTCGAAGCGGTCCATGTGCCCGCCCTCCTTCGCCGCGAAGATCGCCGAGGTCTTCGGGCCCGAAGGCGTCGAGGTCCCCGCCCGTCTCGTCTCCGAAGAGCAGCGGGGGCGCCGGTGATCCGCGTCTCCCTCTACGCCCACAAGCGAGACAACGAGCCCCTCGTCCGGGAGCTCGAGAGCTTCGCCGAGCTCGCCGCCGAGCTGGGCCCCCATGCCTTCCGCGTCGAAAAGGACGGGCCGCTCTTCTCGCCCGCCGAGCTCGCCGAAGGGAGCGTCCGCGCCAACAAAAACACGCTCCGCGTCCACTTCGGGGTCCTGGACCTCGACGACCTGACGGACGACGATCTCGCCCTCGTCCTCGAGCGCCTCGAGGGCCTCCATTGCGTCCTCTACACGACCTGGAAGCACGCGGAGGCCCAGCGGAGCGGGCTCCATCGCTACCGCGCCGTCCTCGAGCTCTCGAGGCCGGTCCGGATCGATGAATGGGCGGATTTCTGGCCTCGCATGGTGACGCGCTTCGGCGCCTCCCGCGACGAGGCGTGCAAAGACCCCAGCCGCATGTATTACGGTCCGGCGATGCCGGTCGGCGACGAGGAGCTCGCCGTCTTCGAGATCCAGGCGGGGGCTCCCCTGGACGTTGACGAGGTGCTCACCGACCCGGACCCGGGCATCCCCATGGGCAAGCGGCGGACGAGCTCCGCCCTCCGCTCGCCGATCACCGCCGCCAACCGTCGCCGCCCCGCGAGCGAGAAGGCGAAGCGGTGGGCCCGCGCCCGCCTCGAGGAGCACGCGAAGATCGTCCGGGAGGCCCCGCCGCCGCCCGCGCCGATCTACCCGATCCTCAACCGGGCTGCCTTCATGGTGGGCCAGCTCGTCCCCCACCTCCTCGACGAAGAGGAGGCCGCTTGCGCGATCTTCGACGCGGCGGTCGACCGCAACCCGAATCCGGGCGATGCGGACCGCTACGCCGAGATCATCGAAAAGGGGATGGAGGACGGAGCCGCCGATCCCTACTGGCCGGAGCCCCGCTACCCGCTCACCGATACCGGGAACGCGGAGCGCCTCGCCGACGCCCAGGGCCACCGCCTCCGCCACGTCGAGGGCTGGGACAAATGGCTGGTGTGGGACGGGAGCCGCTGGGTCCTCGAGGGCGCCCAGGCCTTCGTCGCCCAGCTCGTCAAAGAATCGATCCGGTCGATCAAGCTCGAGGCCTCCCGCGTCGAGGACCTCGAGGCGAAGAAGGCCCTCTACTCCTGGGCGACCTCTTGCGAGTCGGCGGGCCGCCGCCGGGCGTGCGAGCAGCTCGCCGCCGTCGAGGAGGGGATCGCGATCTCCCATGCCGTCCTCGACGGGGACCCCTGGCTTTTCTGCTGCGCGAACGGGACGCTGGACCTCCGGACCGGGCTCCTCCTCGAGCATGATCCGGAGCACCTGATCACAAAGCGGAGCCCGGTCGTCTACTCGCCCGATGCCGATTGCCCGACCTGGGAGCGTTTTCTCCTCGAGGTCATGGGCGGGGATCGGGAGCTCGTCGATTGGCTACAGCGGGCGGTGGGCTACTCCCTGACGGGGCGGGTCTCCGAGCAGGTCCTCTTCTTCCTCTACGGGGTCGGGTCCAACGGAAAAAGCGTCTTCGTGAAGACGCTCCTCGAGGTCCTGGGCGACTACGGGGTCGTCGGCGCCCCCGATCTCCTCCTGGCGAAGAATGGGCAGGCCCACCCCACCGAGCAGACCGACCTCGCCGGGGCCCGCCTCGTTTCCTGCCAGGAGCTCGAGCAGAATCGGAGCTGGGCGGAGGCGACCGTCAAGCAATTGACGGGCGGCGACCCGATCAAGGCCCGGCGAATGCGGGAGGATTTTTGGACCTTCCTCCCGACCCACAAGTTTTGGATCTCCGGCAACCACAAGCCCCACGTCCGCGGGACCGACCGCGGGATCTGGCGTCGTATGCGCCTGATCCCCTTCACCGTCTCCTTCGAGGGCCGGGAGGATCGGGAGCTCGAGGCGAAGCTCGCCGCGGAGGCGCCGGGCATCCTGGCCTGGGCCGTCCGGGGCTGCCTCCGCTGGCAGGCCGAAGGCCTCGCCCCGCCCGCCGCGGTCGTCCAGGCGACGGAGGCCTACCGGGAGGAGCAGGACACCCTGGGGCTTTTCCTCGAGGAGCGTTGCGAGCTGGACGAGGAGGGGCGGATCTCCCGCGCCCAGCTCCGTCTCGCCTACGACGCATGGTGTCGGGATCAGGGCGAGAAATTCCAGCTCACGCCCCGCCAGATGGCGGCCCAGCTCCGGGAGCGGGGGATCAAGGAGATCTCCGTGCAGATGCCCGGCAAGCCCCACCCGGAGAAGGGATGGCGGGGGATCAAGCTCCGCCCGATGGGCGGCGGGGTCGGCGCCGGTGCGCTTCGGAGCATCGCGTGACCCCCGCCGAGCTCCGGAAGCTCGCCGAGGACGCCATCGCCGGGCCGTGCGGGCTCGTCCGCCTCGTCGTCCGGGACCGGAGGCCGCCTCGAGGCGAGCGGCTCCGTCTGTGGAAGGGAGGGCCTCTCGCCGAGGTCCTGTGCGTCAATTCGGACCGGGAGATCGTGGTCCTCGTCGACGCCCGGAAGCTCCTCGACGCCCTCCGGTCCGTCTCCTAGCCAACCATCCGGGGGACGTGATAGGACCTTCCGAAACGTCCCCCGGGAGACACCATGGCCGATTTCGAGATCAGTTGCGGCGACGCCCTCTCCTTCCTCCGGGAGCTCCCGGACGAGTCGGTCGACGCCATCGTCACCGACCCGCCCTATTGCTCCGGCGCCTCGAGGGAGGCGGGCCGCGGGCGGGCGAAGGAGCAGGGCTCCATCGGTGTGCGCCGCGGCACGGTCGAATGGTTCACCGGGGACAACATGACGACCCCCGGGCTCGTTTGGCTCCTCCGCTCCGTCGCCTTCGAGGCGGCCCGGGTCCTCCGGGACGGTCACTCCCTGGTGGTGTTCTGCGATTGGCGCATGTGGGCGAACCTCGCCCCCGCCCTCGAGTCCGCGGGCTTGAAGCTCCAAAACATGATCGTGTGGGACAAGGGGCACGCCGCCCTGGGGACGGGGTTCCGCTGCCAGCATGAGCTGGCGATCCACTTGTGCAAGGGGACGACGGGCCGCTTCTACTCCGTCCGCGGGTCCAACGTGATCGGGGCGAAGCGGGTCACGCAGCGCAAGCGGGAGCACGCGACGCAGAAGCCCGTCGAGCTCCTCCGGGAGCTCCTCGAGGTCGTCTCCCCGCCGGACGGCTTCGTGGTCGATCCCTTCATGGGCTCCGGGTCGACGGGCGTCGCCGCCCTCGAGCTGGGGCGCAACTTCCTGGGATGCGACCGGGCCGCCGCCTACGTCGAGGTCGCCCGCCGCCGCCTCGAGAGAGCGGCCCAGGGCCTCGAGGACGCGCCGCCCACCGCGGAGGAGCTCGCCGCCCTCGAGGCCGCGGGCGAGGAGCTCTCCGCCTGATTTCACCGCGGGGACGGTCGCCCGGCGCCGTCTCCGCTCGAGCTCGCCGGGCAAGGGGAACGCACGATGCTGGACAACCTGGGGAAGCGGACCGTCGAGGACGTGATCGGCGAGCTCCGCAAGATGAACGCTGCCACCGCGGAGATCAGCGGGCGCAAGGCGGACGGGACGCCGGTCTTCGCCGTGATCTTCGTCCAGGGCGAGCCGTCGACCGCCGAGGTCCTCGAGCTCCTCGCCAACTACTCCGACGACGACGCGGAGGAGCTCGAGAAGCGCCGCGCCGCCGTCCTCGAGGCCGCGGGCGTCGTCACCGACACGACCGACACGCTCGAGCGGGGGCTGCGCCTCGAGGAGCTGGGCTTCGCCGTCGCCGAGCTCCGGGAGCTCGAGGACCGGAAGGCCGCCCGCCTCGAGGCTCTCGAGGCCCGCCGCCGCGCCGAGGAAGAGGACGACGAGGGCGACGGGGAGGAGGACTAGGTGGAGACGATCAAGCTCGAGACCCGGGAGGGGGCGCACGTCGCCAACGGCGAGATCCTCCCCTACATGACCCCGCCGACCGTCGTCCGCTGGGGCGACCGGACCTTCCTCGCCCACGACCTCGAGGCGAAGCCCCCCGTCTACCGGGAGGCCTTCGTCGGCTACGTCGTCGCCACCGTGGAGATCGCCTAATGCACGACCCGAACCGCCCGCCCATCGTCGACGAGCCCGCCCAGGAGGAGCGCCCGAAGCTCCCGCCGGGGACCGACCGCGTCCTCCGCCGGATGGAGAAGCTCGCCAACCCGACCCCCATCGAGAAGCGCCTCGCGTGGTTTGACCGCCGGAAGAAGAAGGTCCGGAAGGTCGTCCGCGAGTTTCAAGCCCTGGGCCTCCCGGCGGAGCTCGAGGAGGGCGACGGGGGCGAGGGTTGACGCCCTACCTCGAGGCCTCCGCGGAGATCGAAGGGGCCTACCGCTACCGGCTCCGGCGGCGGTGGGCTCCCTCCCGCCCCTTCGATACGGTCGCCTTCGTGATGCTCAACCCGTCGACCGCGGACGGGACGGAGGACGACCCCACGATCCGGAGGTGCGTCGGCTTCGCCCGCCGCTGGGGCTTCGGCGCCCTCGAGGTCGTCAACCTCTACGCCATCCGGGCGACGGACCCCATGCAGATCCAGCTCGCCCGCTTCGACCCGGTGGGCCCGCGGAACAACGCGGCGATCCTCGAGGCGGTCCGGAAGGCTGATCGGCTCGTTTGCGCCTGGGGTGCCCATCCCGCGGTCCAGGGGAGAGACCTCGAGGTCTTCGATCTCCTCCTCGAAGCGGGCGCCGTCCCGCGGGCCCTGGGAATCACGAAGACCGGATACCCCCGCCATCCCCTCTACGTCCGGGCGGACGTGGAGCTGGTCGACCTGTGATCCCTCCGATCCTCGAGCTCGAGGGAGCAACCGAAGAGGAAAACCGGGCCGCGGAGGTCATGGTGGGCGAATGCGCGAAAGCGGTCGCCCTCCTCCTCCGCTCCCGGCGCCGCGGGGTCAAGGTCCGCGGGCTCCCGGAGAAGGGGGTGATCCAGCTCATCGCCCTCTCCGCGGTCGTCGAGAGGACGCTCGAGCTCTACCCGCCGGAGGTCCAGGAGGAGATCCGCGCCCTGGGCCTCGAGGTGGCGAAGGTGATCGCCCGATGAAGAAGACCCCCGGGGAGAGCCGGGCCCTCTTCGCCAGGATGCACGAATGGGAGGCGGAGCAGCGCCGCCGCCTCGCCCGGACCGTCCGCCGGGTCACGCCGACCCGCCGCGCCCTCGAGGCGGAGAAGCGCATCCGGGACGCAGCTCGAGCTCGAGGGGAGCGGGTCCGCTGGGATGCCGCGGTCGCCGAGCTGGCGAAGACGGACCCGAAGGCCGCCGCCGTCCTGGGCAAGCGGATCGCCGCCATGCGCGAATGGCAGAAAGCGAAGCGGCGGGAGGAGTACGCCGCCCTCGACGCGGAGGGCCGCCGGGCCCGCTCGAAGGTCGTCGAGGCCCAGCGGAAGGAGCGTCTCCGGAAGGAGGCGAGGAAGGCCCCGCCGGTCTCCTGCGCGTGCGGCTGTGGCGTCTCCTGGTGCAACCTACCGGCGCCCGGCGATGCGCGGACGCTCGCCTCCGCCGCCTGCAAGCATCGTCTCTACCGGAGGCGGGCGAAGGCCTCGAGCTCGAGCGCCTCGAGCCCGTAGACCCGCCGCCCCTCGAGCTCCTCGCACGCCCCGCCGACGCGACGCCACGCCCGCGGGAGCTCCTCGAGGACCCGGAACCACGTCCCGCCCCCGCATCCCTCGAAGGTCCGCGCCACCGCGGGCGGGCCGCCCCTGCAACCGTCCTCGAGGAGCTCGAGGGCGGGCTGGGTGCATCCCGCGTCGGCGAAGGCCTGGGGGACCCCGTAGCTCGTCGGGAGGCACCGGGTCGTCCCGGTCCCGTCGTCCTGGGGGATGCACGCCACCTCGAGCACGCGGTCGTAGAAGCCGCGATCCTGGACGAAGCGGGAGCCGTCGTCGCCCTCGAGGACGACGCGGTGGAGCTCGAGCCGGGAGCCGCTCGAGCTCGAGGGCCCGGAGGACCCTGTGCTCTCGCCCCCTGGTCCCGGCGGCCCAGGAGGGCCCGGAGGCCCCTGTGGTCCGGGCGGCCCCTGGGGTCCGGCGAGGGCCCCTCCGGAGCTCGAGGACGACGCGGTGGGCTCCTCCGCCGCGGAGCAAGCGGCGAGGGCCAGGAAGAGGGCGGCGGAGATCGTGGTCTTCATGCTCTCGAGATACGCCCCCGGGCGGGATTTTCCTCCAACCCGCAAGGGGCGGTCGCTTTTCCTCTTGCAATTGTGCTCCGCCGGGCGCACTATCCGAATCGTCGCCGCAACGAAGCGGCACCGAACGAAGGAGCGGGCGAAATGGAAACCACCTGGAACGCGGACGGGATTTGCTCGAAGCATGGCGTCACCCCGAACGAGCGCGGGAATTGCTCCTGCTGCGAGCTCGCCGTCCCGGTCGACGGGGAGCCGAATTGCCCGCACCTGATCTCCGGGACCTGCCTCCGCTGTGAGAGCCGCCCGGTCTACGTCGCATGGAAGCGCCGCCAGGAGGCGCAGAAAGCGGGCGAGTCCGCCGGGCGCCGCTGCCAGCCTGCCGAGGAGCCCCGCTTCAACGAAAACGCCCACGGCTTCCGCCAGGACAACGGCGAGGAGATCAAGGCCTGGAAGGCGGGCTACGAATACGGGAAGCGGCTCCGGATCGCCGCGGCGAAGGAAGCCCGGGCCGCCCGCGCCGCCGCGGCCCCGCCGATGGACGAGTGCGCGGTCCATATGGTCCCGGGCTGCCTCTCCTGCCTCTAACCCACCGCCCCGCGCCCGGACGATCCTCAAAGGATCGCCGGGCGCCTCAAAGGATCGCCACCATGGCCCGCCGCCGCCCCACGAAGACCGTCCGCCTCGACAACTACCGGATCGCCGTCCGCCGCGCCGAGGAGCTCGAGCGGGAGGAGCTCGCCGAGATCGAGCTCGAGCGCCGCCGCGCCCGGGACGAATTCGAGGCCGCGATGGACGCCGCCGACCTGATCCCCGACGACGCCGCCCGCTCCGCTGCGATGGACGAGGCCCTCGCCGCTGGCAACCGGGCGGACCTCGAGAGGTTCCTCGCCGTCGAGGCGGTGAAGGCCCGCAAGCTCGAGCGCATCGCCGCCGCGGCGAAGGAGCACCTCTCTTGACCCCGCGGACGTGCGAGAGGTGCGGCGAGGAGCTGATCAAGCCACGGCCCGGGGCGAAGTTTTGCGACGCCGCGTGCTACGCCCGGACGGACGCCGAGACGCTCCTCGAGCTCTACGACCGCGGGCTCTCCCTGGGGCAGATCGCCCGCCGGATGAAGGTCACGCGGCAAGCGATCCACCAACGGCTGCGGACGCTCACCCGGGAAAAAACGACGGAGGGGTGATCTTTCCCTCTTGCAATCGTGCTCCGGCTGGCGCACTATCTCTCTTGTCGCCGCAACGAAGCGGCCCCGCTCGAAAGGTTCCCGCCATGAAGAAGACCGCCGCCAAGAAGACCCCCGTCGCCAAGTCCGCCGCCGTCGAGATCCTCGTCCAGAAGTGCGAGGGCTTCACCGCCGAGTGCAAGCAGATCGCCTTCCCCACCTGGGCGACCGCCACCGCCTACGTCCGCGGGCTCGCCCTCTCCACCGTCCCGGCGGGGTACGAGAAGACGGAGATCCGGATCGGCTGGGAGGACGGGACCCGCTACGTCTTCCGCCTGGACCTCACCCGCGACCACGCGAAGAAGGAGGACCCCATCGGCGACGACCTCCGCGCCGTCCTCGCCTGGGCGGAGAAGAGCGGGCTCCGCGCCCACGTCCGGGTCCCGGACCTCGAGGGCCTCGAGCTCCTCGCCGACGAGCTCGCCCGCTGATTCCGCCACCGGGGGCGGGCCTCGAGCCCGCCTCCCCTCCCGCCTGAAAGGACCCGCCCATGTCCCGCCGGACCCCGATCTCCGCGAAGCAGCTCGCCGCCCGCGGCTGGACCCGCACCGACCCCCGCCCCTGGCGGAAGACCACCGCCCGCTTGTCTCACCCCTCCGGATGGCGCCTCGAGCATTGTGGGCACCCCACCGCACACTGGCCCTGGGCGCTCTACTCGCCGGAAGGGGAGCTCGTCCTCCGGGGCGTCGCCGGGATCTACCGGGAGCCCGTCTTCGGGACCGCCTTCGCCGACCTCGAGGAAGCGACCGCCGCCGTCGAGAAGATCCTCGAGGCGGGCGGTCTCGAGGCCTGGATCAAGGGAGCGCCGCTCCCGCCCCTCGAGGCCTTCACGGGCCGCGGGGACCTCTACGAAGAGAGCAAGCGGCGCCGCCTCGCCGCCTGATCACCCCCCACGAAAGGACCGCACGATGAACGCAACCGAAACCCGCCGAGAGCTCCGCCGGAAGGAGCTCCGGGAGAGGGCCGCCTTTGTCGCCCTCGCCGCCCTCTCCCCCGAAATAACGCTAGGCCAGGACGTGATCGCCCGGTCGGCGAAGAGGTCCGTCGAGCTGGGCGACCTCTTCGCCCAGGAGCTCCTCGCCCTCGAGGACAAGCGGGCCGCGGAGCTCTCCCTGGGGGCGCCGCCCCCGGTCCCGCTCCCGCAGGGCGTCCTCGAGAGCTGGGCCGCCCGCCTCGAGGCGGAGGGCGCCGAGGGGGCCCGGAAGGTCGCCCGGGCGATCCGGACCCGCCTCGAGGGGGAAGAGGAGCGCCCGAAGCCGCCGCCGACGCTGGTCCCCGGACCGGGAAGGAGCCGGACGCCGTGAAGCTCTCCCTCCTCGAGAAGCTCCTCCCGGGCTTCCCTGCCTACCATTGGACCCCCGCCCAGCTCATCGCCGCGTGCGAGCGCCTCGAGCTCCTCGAGGGCATAACCGAAGCGGCCCGCGCCCTGGACGCCCAGGGCGTGACCTCGCCGCGCCTCCGCTACGCCCTCCGCCAGCTCGACAAGCTCGAGGCCCAGGAAGCCCCGCCGCTCCACGTTGTCCCCCTCGAGGACCTGGGCCTCGCCACCGCCTACGCCCTCGAGGCCGCCTCCGCTGCAGCGGACGCTCGAGCGGCGGGCGTCCGCTTCGAGCCCATGGACCCGGAGCTCGCCGCGGCGATCCTCCACCTCGAGCCGGTCGACGAGCGGAAGGCCCTCCGTGCCCAGGCGAAGCCGTCCGCCGCCGAGGTCGTCCGCATGTGGCGGGAGCGATTCCCCGCCGCGGCGGAGACCGCGGACTACTGGACCCGCCAGCTCGAGCCGCGCCCGCCCCGCTCCCGCGACCTCGAGATCGGATGGCCCACCTTCGCCACGAAGGAGGTCGGCGACGCGGGCCGCCAGGAGCTCGAGGAGCTCGCCCGCTGGTGGCTCCTGGGGTGCGGGCTCGAGCCGGGCGAGCTGGCGACCTGCCTCCCCGCCGTCGCCCGCTACTCCTCCGCCCCCTATCCCTACCGCTCCGCCCTGACGTTCAATCGCCCGATCTGGACGGTGCTCCGGTGACGCCCTGCCAGCGGATCGGGGCCCTTCCCTCGAGCTCCGCCGCTGGTGGGATACCGGGCCGCCTGACAACCGAAGGAGACCAACCGATGTGGGATGATGGATGGACGGACACCTGCTCCCGCTGCGGTCACGAACGCGGGGATCACCTCGTCGGTCGCTACTTCCGCTGTACCGTCGAGGGATGCGATTGCGACGAATTCCAGGAGGAGGACGAAAAAACCTCTTGCGATTGTGCTCCGGCGGGCGCACTATCGCTCCCGTCGCCGCATGAAGCGGCCCCGCTCGAAAGGACCCCCGCCATGGCCCGCACGAAGAAGACCACCGCCCCCGCCACCGTCTCCGCCGCCCTCGTCGACGTTGGCGGCGATCCGACCGTCGACCTCTCCCGCTTCGAGGAGCTCGAGCCGGGCGTCTTCGCCCTCCCGGATTTCCTCGAGGGCGTCGACTACCGCGACCTCTCCCGGAAGACCGGCGGCGGGGCGTGGAGCATCGGGCGCAACGAAGCGGGCGAGGTCCGCGCTGCTCTCGACGGGCGCTTCTATCAGGCGGCGGGCTGGACCTGCCTCTGGCTCCGGTAGTTTCCCTCTTGCGTGCTCCGCCGGGAGCACGTTACAACCCCAGGCGAGCGGGCGAGAGCCCGCCGCCCACCGAACGAAAGGACCCGCCACGATGGAACCGATCAACGTTTCGCAGATCCAGGAGAGCCTCCCCGCCCTCCGCCGGGAGTATCAGGCCGCCGTCCGGGAGCTGGCGGAGGCCGCCCGCGCCGATTCCCCCGTCGGCGCCGACGCCCTCGACGAGCTCGTCCGCCAGCGGGCCGCGGTCTCGCCCTGGGTCGTCGAGGCCCACCGCGCCGCGGTCGTCGTCCTGGTCTCCTCGAGCTCGAAGACGGTCCCGGTGGAGGTCGTCGGGCCGCTCCCGAAGATCCTCGAGCTCGCCGCCTTCGAGGCCCTCTCCGCCGACGCCTTCGATCTCGCCCAGGTCCTCGAGACGAAGGAGAGGGGGATCGCGCTGTGAAGAAGCTCTCGAAGCACGTCCGCGATCAGGCCGCCCAGCTCGCCAACGAAGCCGGACACGGCGAGCTGCTCTTCACCGTCGACGAGGAAGGGACGCTGCTCGAGGTCCCGGGCTTCGCCGGGCTCCGCTTCGAGCGAGAGGGAAGGGACGTGCAGGGCGTCCTCCGGGACCTCGCCGAAGCCATGGGGCCGCCGCCCGCCCCCGACGCGGAGGAGCTCGAGCTGCTCCGTTCCATCGGAGGGGGCGCCGACGTTTGGGAGAGAGGTCCCGCCCGCGTCGCCCGCCAGCTCGAGAAGAAGGGCCTCGTCAAAATCGTGGAGGCGATGGCGAATCCCCCGGGGCATGAGAGGCAGCCTTACTTCGGATGCGTCCCGACCGCGGCGGGGAAGAAGGCCCGGAGGGGGAGCCCGCCGTCCCGCCTGGACCCCGCCCTCCGCGTGAATTGCCCGATCTGCCGGGTCGACCCGGGCGCCCTGTGCGTCGAGAAGAAGGAGAGCGGGCGCTACTCCACCCGGGAGCCGCACCCGGGCCGGGTCGACGAAGCGAAGGCCCAGGCAAAGGTCGAGCTCCTCGAGGTGGCGACGAAGCTCCTCGAGGCCTTCCCCGTCTTCGGGACGCGGGACCGGGTCCTCGTCGAGATCCCCCGGGACCTCTTCCTCGAGCTCCGGGACGCGGTGGACGCCGCCGCACGTTGAACGGTTGACGGATCGGAGCCGGAGGGCGTACAAAACCCACCGGCTCCAACCGGAGGACAATCCCCCCATGAGCGAGACGAAGAAGAGGGCCCCGAAGGTGGGGCGCGAATACGCAACCGACGCAAGCGAGAAGAGGACGGAGCGCATCCAGATGCGCCTCCGCCGGGACGAGCGGGAGCTCTTCGACCGGGCCGCGGAGCTCTCCGCCGACCTGGACGCCTCGAGCTGGGCCCGCCGGATTCTCGTCCGGGAGGCGAAGAAGATCATCGCCGCGGCGGGCGCCTCCAAGTGATCGCCACCGCGCCGATCCAGCTCGTCACGCTGGGGACGAAGCCCGTCGATCCGAAGGGCGGACCGCGGCGGGCGAAATGGAAGAGCGCCTCCCAGGTCGACACCTTCGGTCTTCTCGACGATCCGAATTCGACGAGCTCCTGCCAACGCAAATGGGGCTTTCGGACAATCGAGGGGCTCAAGGCCTCCAACCAATTCGCCCAGGCCGGGACCGCCTACCATGAGCTGATCGATCCCTGGCTCCGGAGCGGGACGCCCCTCCCGGACGATGATACGGGGAAGCGCATCCTCGCCGGGCTCCACTTCCTCCCGCCCCCGGGCGTCGCCGAGGTGGAGCGGGAATTCTGGCTTCGCTCGCCGGTCGCCGTCTACAACGGCAAGGTGGACTGGGCCTTCCGGGAGGACGCCTCGAAGCCGTGGCCCACCGGACCCGGATCGGGCCTGTGGGTCGTCGGCGACAACAAGAGCACGTCGGATCTGAAATGGGCGAAGACGCCCGCCCAGCTCCTCGAGGACGTGCAGGCGATGATCTACGCGACGGAGGCCTTCGTCCGGTTTCCGGAAGAGGACCGCCTGGAGCTCCGTTGGACCTACTTCCAGCGGAAGGGCGCCCGGAAGTCGATCCAGGTCCGGAACAAAGACGGGAGCCCCGTCGTCGTGACCCGGGCCCATGCCTTCGAGCAATTCGCCCGGATCGATGCGACCGCCGCCGAAATGTGCAAGATCGAGCTCTCCGGAGCTCGAGCCCATGACCTCCCCCCGAACGCTTCCGCGTGCGACGCCTTCGGGGGTTGTCCCTATCGGGACGTTTGCAATCTCACCCCGCAAGAAAGGATGAAATCGATCATGGCCCAGGAATCGCTGCGCGAGAGGATGCTGAAGCGGAACGCGGAGAAGGGCGGAGCCGCCCCCGCCGCCACCGCTCCCGCCGCGTCGACCCCCGCTCCCACCGCCGCCGCCGCGGCGCCGAAGAAGCCCGCGGGCTTCCCCGTCCGCAAGGCAGGGACGGACGGGATCAACCCGCCGGAGGCGCCGGAGGTGATCGCCCCCACCGGCGAGGCGGAGGCGCCGAAGGCCTCGAGCTCCGGGAAGGAGAAGGGCACCTGCTCTTGCGGTGCCGTCGTCTTCCTGGACGCCGCCGGGAAGCTCGAGGAGCACAAGCGGAAGGGCGGCTTCCGCTGCCCGGGGACCGGCAAGGCCCCGCTGCCGGAGGAGGCAGCCGCCCAGCTCGAGGGCGAGGAGACGATCACCGACCCCGCCGCGGTCGCCGCGGTCCAGGCGGAGGCCGCCGCCGTCCAGGAGGAGAAGAAGCCCGCCACCGTGACCCGCTTCCCCACCGCGAAGACGAAGCCCGCGGAGGAGGAGGAGCGCCGGGAGGTCCGTCCGCCGGAGGTCGCCGCGGAGCCGGGCGAGCTCTCCACCGCCGAGGAAAACGCGATGATCGTCGCTCTCCTCGAGGAAATGGACGCGGGCGTGGTCCGCGCCGCCCGGAAGGCGATCAAGCGTCTCCGGAGCATGTAGCCTCGAGCTCGAAGGGAGTCCGCCCCCTCGAGCTCCACGGAGTCCCCCCGTCCGGTTATCCCCGGGGGATCTGGCCCTCGCCGTCCGCGGCGGGGGCCTTTTTCGTTCCTGGCGTCCGCCGCCGGACGGGCCGCCTCGAGGAGCTCCCGGGAGAAATTGTGCGCCGGAGGACGCACTAGGCTTGACGGGGGGCCTCCGCGTGGCGTACAACGTTCGGGCAGTAAACGAGAGCGAAAGCGATAGCGAAACAGAAGGAGAGAGCGATGGCAGACAAAACGCCCATGGAGGAGCTCGTCGAAAAGCGGGCCGCCCGGCTCCGCCTCGAGAAGAGGCTGGATCTCCTCCTGGAAGACTTCCTGGAGCTCGAGGACCACGAGCTCGCCGACGAGCTCGAGCGCGAGGGCGCCGCCCTCCGGGAGCTCGAGGGTCGGCTCGAGAGCCTCCTCGCCGTCCTGGACCCCTGGGAGCTCCGCCGCTACAACCGCGCCGCCGACGAGGCGGAGGGCGGGGGCGAGCTCCGTCCCGCCGCGGACGCCTTCTTCGAGCGTTTCCGCGCCGAGCTGGGCGTCGTCACCGTCCGGGACGCCCACAACCTGTGGGAGCTCGAGAAGGCGGCGGACGAGCTCGAGAAGGTGATCGGGAAGCTCCCGTAACATGCCCTCCGCCCTCGATATGATGCTTGCCCTCCGGGGCAAGACGCGGGCCGATTTCCACCCCGCGAGCAAGGTCGGGAAGCTCCTCCGGGCCCAGGGCGTCCAGCGGACGCCGGAGCTCGAGCGGATCGTCTCCCTCCCTCGCCGCCGGTGGCAGGACGAGGACCTCGCCGAGCTCTCCGAGCTCCTCGAGAGCGTCCTCCGGCTCCCGGGGTCGACGATGCGCCTCCGCCCGATCCAGGCGGTGACGCTCCGCGACGCCTTCGATTTCGGGGGCTGCCTGGGCCCGATCCGCGTCGGGGGCGGGAAGACGCTCGTTAGCTTCCTGGCGCCCTCCGTCCTCGAGGTCTCCCGCGCCCTCCTCGTCGTCCCGGCGAAGCTCCGGGAGAAGACGCGGCGGGAATTCGCCAAGCTCGCCCGGGAATGGGTCTCTCCGCCCCGCCTCGAGCTCGTCTCCTACGAAGAGCTGGGCCGCACCCGCGGTGCCCAGCTCCTCGAGGAGCTCGAGCCGGAGCTGGTGATCCTGGACGAAGCGCAGAAGGTGAAGAATCCCCGGGCCGCGGTGACGAAGCGCCTCGCCCGCCACTTCGAGGCCCACCCGGAGACGCGGTGCATCGCCCTCTCCGGGACGATCACCCAGCGGAGCCTCCGGGATTTCGCCCACATCGCCGCGTGGTGCCTCCCCCGGGCGAACCCCGTCCCCCAGGTCTACAACGTCCTCACCGAATGGGCCCAGGCGGTCGACGAGAAGCTCCCGCCGGAGGCGACCCGTCTCCGCCCGGGCGCCCTCGAGGTCCTCTACAACGAAGAGGAGAGGGCCCTCGCCGCCACCTCGAGCCAGGACCCGAACGAAGTCGAGGAGGCCCAGCTCGCCGCGGTCCGCCGGGCCTTCCGCCGTCGCCTCGTCGAGACGCCGGGCGTCGTCGCCACCGAAGACGGGCGGGGCTCCCTCCCGCCGCTGATCCTCGAGGCCCTCGAGGCGCCGGAGCGCCCCGCGGAGATCGAGCGGGCCTTCGCGGGCCTCCGGGACCGCTTCGAGCTCCCGGACGGTCAGCTCGTCGTCTCCCCCGCGGACGCATGGCGTCACGCCCGGGAGCTCGCCCTGGGCTTCTACTACCGCTGGAAGGTCCCCGGGCCGCCGGATTGGATGGAGGCCCGCCGCCGCTGGGGCGTCGCCGTCCGCCACGTCCTCGCCCACAACCGGCGGGGCCTCGATTCGGAGGCGCCGGTCGCCGCCGCCGCCGCGGCTGGGGACCTCGACGAGACCTTCGTCACCGACAACGGGATGCGGGTCCTCGCCGAGCCGGTCGGCGAGGTCTACCGCGCCTGGGCGGAGATCCGCCCGACCTTCGTCCCGGAGACGGAGGCGGTTTGGCTGGACGATTCGATCCTCGAGCTCGTCGCCCGGTGGATGGAGGAGGCCCCCGGGATCGTGTTCTGTGATCTCGTCGCCTTCGCCGCGGAGCTCTCCCGGCGGACGGGCCGCCCGTACCACCGCCAGGGCGGGCGGGACGCGACGGGCGTCCTCCTGGACGCCGCGGCGCCGGAGGCCGGATCGGTCGTCGCCTCCCTCCATTCCTCCGTCGAGGGCTGGAACCTCCAAGCGTGGAGCCGGGCCCTCGTCGTCTCCGCCCCGCCGAAGGGCGACGTGTGGGAGCAACTCCTGGGCCGCCTCCATCGGGACGGCCAGGAGGCGGAAGAAGTCACGTTTTCGGTCCTCGTCGCCTGCCGGGAGCACGTCCGCGGCTTCGCCCAGGCGGTCGACGATGCCCGCTACATTCAGGACGCCATCGGCCAGGAGCAAAAGCTCTGCTACGCCGACCGCCTGATCCCTCCCCCGGAAGAGCTGGCGTCTCGTCCGGGGTCCATGTGGTGAACGAGCGCAAGAGCGCGAGAAAGAGAGCGAGAAAATGGGTCTGTTTTCGGGAGTCGGTCAGGCGAAGGTGACGCAGGGCGGGATCTACTTCGAGCCGGGGAACTACCTCGTCGAGATCCAGCGGGTTTGCGCCATCCGGAGCCAGAAGGATCGCAAGGACTATTTCATCGTCGAGGCGAAGATCCTCGAGTCGGATTGCCCGACCCGGAAGCCCGGGACCGTCGCCTCCCAGGCAATCGACATTTCCAACGTCATGGGGCCGGTCAACATCAAGGCCTTCCTCGCCGCCGCCATGGGCATCGACCCCGCCGATCAGGACGCGGTGGAGGAGGCCCTGGGCGTCGAGCTGGACGCCCGCGGCAAGGTGGCGAAGGACAAGGGGGAGGAGGCCGCCGAATACGCCACCTCCGAGGAGAATCCCCTCGAGGGCCTGAAGCTCCGCCTCAACTGCGCGGAGATCCGCACGCAGAAGGGAAACCCCTTCACGAAGCACAACTGGAGGCCCCTCGAGGAAGCCGCCGCCTAGTCGACGCTTCACCGGAGCCCCCGGAGGCCGCCGCGCCGCCGGGGGCTTTTTCCCGCCTCGAGGAGCTCCGTCCGATGGAAAACCTACCCGCCCCTACCGTGGCCCCCCATGTGGCCTTCGATTGGGAGACCTTCCTCATGCGCCCGGGCCTCCTGGCCCCGCCGCCGGTGTGTCTCACCTGGGGGACGGAGGCCGATCACCGGATCGCCCATGCCCGGGACCTCTCCGCCTACGACGTGGCCTCCGCCCTCGAGCTCGAGGGGGAGAAGCGGATCGTCGGCGCCCACCTCGCCTTCGATCTCGCCGTCGCTTGCGCCCGGTGGCCGGAGCTCGTCGAGCCGGTCTTCGCCGCCTACGAGGCCGGGCGATGCCGGGACGTGCTGATCGATCAGAAGCTCGTCGACAACGCCCACGGTCGGCTGGGTGGGTTCAAGCGGTCGGATGGCGTCTTCGTCGAGTATCGCTACTCCCTCGCCGACGTGGAGCGCCGGGTCCTCGAGCGGGACCGCTCCGCGGAGAAGAAGGGGACCGACGCTTGGCGCGTGCGCTATGCCGAGCTCTTCGCCGTCCCGCTCGAGCTGTGGCCCCCCGACGCCCGCCGCTACGCCCTCGAGGATACGGAGGGCGCCTCCGCGGTCTACACCCGCCAGGAGGAGGCCTACTCCGCCGTCCTCGTCGACGCCCCGCGGCAGGCCTACGCCTCCTGGGCCCTCTACCTGATCACCTGCTGGGGCCTCCGGACGGACCCGGACAACATCGAGGTCTTCCGCCGGGAGGTGGAGGACGAATTTCACCGCTGCCGGAAGCTCCTCGTCGAAGCGGGGCTGGTCCGCGACGGGATCAACCCGAAGACCGGGCGCCCCTTCCCGAAGAGCCAGCAAGGGAGCCGGGACACGAAGGCGGCCCAGGCCCGCATGGCGGCGGTCATGGCGGCCCAGGGGAAGCGCCCGAAAATGACGGACGGCGGGGAGAAGAGCGAGCCGCAGATCTCCCTCGACGCGGACGCTTGCGCCGATTCCGGGGACGAGATCCTCGAGGCCTACGCCGAGCTCTCGAGCATCGGGAGCGTCGTCAAAGACCATATCCCCGCGCTTCTCCGGGGCGTCGAGGCGCCGATCCAGCCTGATTTCAACTCGCCGCTTGAAACCGGGCGGACGAGCTGCAAGGGACCCGACACGGGCCGAAACAAGCCGCGGACGTGGTGCCCGAAGCAAGGCCTCGAGTGCATCGCCGTCGACGCGGAGCGCCGATGGTGTATCCGTTGCGGCGAGCTCCTCCCGAAGTCCTACGGCTTCCAGGTCCAGAATCCGCGGAAGAAGGGCCCCCTCCGGGAATGCTTCGTCGCCCGCCCGGGGATGGTCTACGTCGACGCGGACTATACGGGCCTCGAGCTCTGCACGGTCGCCCAGGTCTGCATCCTGGCGGTCGGCTTCTCCGAGCTGGGGAACGCTCTCAACGGGGGGCTGGACGCCCACCTCGCCCTCGCCGCGGAGCTCCTGGGGATCTCCTACGAGGAGGCGAAATATCGGAGGGGCCAGGGCGACAAAGAGGTCGGGAACGCGAGGCAGACGGCGAAGGTCGCCAACTTCGGATTCCCCGGGGGCCTGGGCGTCGACGGCTTCCTCGCCTTCGCAAAAGCGCAATACGGGGTCGTCCTCTCCTACGAAGAGGCCGCCGCCCTGAAAGCGGGTTGGAAGCGCCGCTGGCCCGAATTCGACGCCTATTTCGATTGGATCAAGGGGCTGGGGGAGCCGATCCACCTCGTCCAGTTTTTCACCGGGCGGGAGCGGGGGATGTGCTCCTTCACCCAGGCCGCCAACGGCTTTTTCCAGGCTCTAGGCGCGGACGTGGCGAAGCGCGGTCTCTGCGCCGTCTCCCGGGCCTGCTACGCCGACCGGAGCTCCGTCCTCTTCGGGACCCGCCCGGTCAACTTCATCCACGACCAGATCGTCGCCGAGACGAAGGAGGAGAGGGAGCACGCCCACCGCGCCGCCTTCGAGCTGGCCCGGATCATGGTCGACGCGGGGAACGAGCTCCTCCCGGACGTGCCGGTCCGGTGCGTCCCCGCCCTCTCGAAGCATTGGACAAAGGACGCCGCCGCCGTCTTCGACGCCCCTCCCGCGGACGGCGGGCTCCTCGTCCCCTGGGATCTCGCCCACGCGGGACGCTGGAAGGTCTGGAACGAGGACGGGGAGATCGTGAAATGGAAGTGATCCACAAGCTGATGGCAATCGACCCGGGGACGAAGGCGACGGGCTGGGCTCTCTTCCGCCTGCAGCGCCTCGTCGCCGCTGGGCTCTACCGGGGGAAGCACGCCGCCGAGACCATCGGCCAGATCCAGGCCGCCCCGATCTACGACCTCGACGTGCTGATCGTCGAGCGCCCCCAGGTCTACGACCGCCACCGGACGAAGGGCGACCCCAACGCCCTGATCCCCCTCGCCATGATCGGCGGGGCCGCGGCGGGCGTGCATGGGTGGGCGGAGCTCCGGGCCCCGCACCCGAACGAATGGAAGGGGGCGATCTCGAAGGAGATCCACCACCCCCGCATCCTCGCCGAGCTCCGCCCGGAGGAGCTCGCCGTTGTGGAGGCGATGAAGGGCGTCCCCGCCTCCCTCCGCCACAACGTCCTCGACGCCATCGGCCTGGGCCTGTGGGGCCTGGGAAGGAGCCCGCGATGAAGTGTCCCGCCTGCCATTCTCTCACCGTCAACGCCCGGACCGGCGAGTGTTCCACCTGCTACGGATCGAACGGGGTCGACCTCGAGGCCCGCCGCCGCGAGTCCCAGGCGATCCGGGATCGGCTCCTCGAGGGCTTCGGCGAGGTCCCCCGGGTCTACTCCGGGCGGGTCTGCGGGGCGTGCGAGGGGCGCCGGACCGTCTACGGGGAGCGGTGCGAAAACTGCGACGGGACGGGCCGCCATCCGAAGGAGCCCGCCGCCGCGGCGAACGAGGCGCCGAAGAAGCCGGGCGTCTTCGCTGGCCTCGAGCTCCTCCGCTCCTCCTTCGAGGAGCCGACCGGCGAGGAGCTCCGGCGCCTCGAGCTCGAGGCCGCGGCGGACGAGCTCGCCCAGCTCCGCGCCGAGGGCGAGACGATCCTGGTCCTCGTCGAGAGCCCCTTCGCCGGGAAAAACCGGGACGAGCTCGAGCGGAACCAGCTCTACCTCCGCGCCGCCCTCCGCGATTGCCTCGAGCGTGGAGAAGCCCCCTTCGCCTCCCATGGGCTCTACACGCTCCCGGGCGTCCTGGACGACACGAAGCCCGACGAGCGGCGGAAGGGGATCGAGGCGGGGCTGGCCTGGGGCCGCCGCGCCCACCTCTCCGCGGTCTACGTCGACCTGGGGATCTCCCCCGGGATGATGGAGGGGATCGCCAGGGCGGAGAAGGAAGGCCGCCCGGTGGAGCGCCGATCCCTCCTCGAATGGGCCCGCCGCCTCGCCTGATTTCGGACAATCGGACCGATCACCCCTTGTGCTCCGGGCGGAGCCTCGTTAGGCTCCCCCGGTTTTCGTTGCTCGAAAGGAGCCTGCCGTGAACGTGAAGAAGGAGAGGGCGCCGGAGGTGTGCGCCGCCCTCCGCTGCAAAGACGAGCCGAGCCATACCGTCCCGGGCCTGTGCTGGGATGGCGTCCCGGAGGACGAGCGGGTCCACCTCTGCCCGCGTCACGCGGAGGTCGCCCGGGTCGATTTCGGTCTGGACGAGGTTCCGGGCTCCCTCCGCCCGCTCCGCGGGAGCATCCCCGCCGACGAGGCCGCGGAGCTGATCGCCCAGGGGACGAAGGGTTGCGGGGGCGACGCTTGCGGGCTGCCCTGTACCCGCTGCGGGTCCGAATACGGGGGGAGGTGCTCCGTCCCCGATTGCGACGGCGAGCGCCGTTGCGAGTGTCCCCCGGGCAACGGCGAGGACGAGATCGTCAATCGCGCCGTCGCCGCCAACTTCGGCGAGGCCCACAAGCCGAAGGAGGAGCCGAAGGGGAACGCCCTCGACGAGCTCCCCGCGGAGGCCCTCGCCGTCGTCGAGGAGACGACGGGGGAGACGCCGATGGGCGTCCCCGCCGCCGAGCTCGCCCAGGAGGCGGAGGAGGCCCGCGGCGCCCTCGAGGCCGCCCGGGAAATGCAGATCGAGACCCAGGACGATCTCGAATTCGCCGCCACCGTCCTGGGCGAGACGAAGAAGAAGGCGAAGGAGCTCGAGGCCCGGCTGAAGGAGATCACCGCGCCGCTTCGGGCCGCGGAAAAGAGCGTCCGCGATCTCTTCCGCCCCGCCCTCGATTTCTACGGGACGCTGGAGAAGGAGCTCAAAGCCCGGATCGGCGAGGTGAAGCTCCGCCAGGAGGAGGAGAATCGCCGGGCGATGGAGGCCGCCGCCGCGGCCCATGCCGCGGGCGACGCCGCCGGGACCTCCCAGGCCCTCGCCACCGTCAAGAATCTGGCGAGCGTCAAGGGTGTGGGCGCCCGTCTCGCCTGGGATTTCGAGATCGAGGACGAGAGCCAGCTCCCCCGGGACTACCTGATGCCCAACGTCCGGGCGATCTCCGACGCGGCGAAGGGCGTCGAGACGCCCCCGGCGATCCCGGGCGTCCGCTGGTTCCAGAAGCCTATTGTCTCCGCCCGGTCTTCGTAGGACACTCGAGGCGGGTTGTCCCTGGCAGGCGGCCCTCCTTTCGTGCGGGGCCCCCGGAGCGATCCTCCGGGGGCTTTTTTATTTGGGAGCGAACATGCGAGCCGTCCTCTCCGTCCTGGCCTTCCTGTGGGCCCTGCCGATCACCGCCGCGGGCTTCCTCCTCGCCGTCCTGGGAGGATGCCGCCTCCTGGGGCTCCGGGAGGGTGCCCTCGATTTCCTCGCCCCGCGCCGCGGCCCCTGGGCGTGGTTTTTCGCCCGCCGCTGGGCCGCTGTGAACCTGGGCGACGTGATCGTCTACGGGACGCCCGAAGAGGCCGCGGACCCGGTGACGCGGGCCCACGAAAGGGAGCACCAGCGGCAGGTCCGCCGCCTGGGTCTCCTCCACCTCGTCCTCTACTTCGTGATCTGCCCCCTGGCGTGCTGGGCCTACGGGGTCGGGGTCTACCGGGATCAACCGGCGGAGCTCGCCGCCCGCCGCGCCGCGGGCCAGGAGTAGAGCTCCTCGAGCTCGAGAAAGACGAAGGGCCCGGCTCTCTCGAGTCGGGCCCTTCGCTTTTCCGGTGGGGGGTGTACCGGCGCCGGAGAGTCTACTGCAGGACGAGGGCGAGAATCAACGCGACGACCGCTCCGCCCCCGGCGCCGACCGCTCCCCAGGTCCAGCGGTCGCCGCGGGCCTCGAGGAGCTCGAGCTGGGTCTCCGACCGCTCCCGGCTCTCCCTGGCGAGGGCGTCGGCGAGGCGGGCGGCGGAGGCCTCCGCCTCGAGGTGGAGGGCCTTCGTCTCCTCGAGGGCCTGGGTCCGTAGCTCGAGCTCCTGATCGGCGAGCTCGAGCCGCTCGAGGAGCTTCGGGCGGGTCTCGAGCGCCTCGAGGGCCTTCCGGGAGGTCTCGAGGTCCAGCCAGATCCCCTTCTCGCCGGTCGACGGATGGAGGAGGAGCGTCGGCGGGGACGCCGCCAGGGCCGCGGAGGGCGTCAGGAGAGACGCCAGGACGACGAGGGAGAGGAGCCGGGTCATTCCTTCGTCTCCGCCACGAAGGCCCGCCAACGGGCCTCGAGCTCTTCGTCGGAGAGGTTCCGGATCTCCTCCTCGAGCGCCTTCGTCTCCGCCTCGAGGACCTTCCGCCCCTGGGCCGCGGTGCGGGCGTGCTCCTCGAGCTCCCGGACCTTCGCCGCTCGAGCTGCCCGGTCCTGGGCCTCCCGCTGGGCCGCCTCGAGCTCCTCGAGGACCCGGGCGTCCTGGGCCCGCCGCTTCTTCCGGAGCCGCTCCTGGGCGGAGCTGTGGCCCAGGAGAGCGAAGGCGAGGACGGCGAGCCCGACGAGGACCGCCCAGGTCCCCGCGCCGAGCTCCCGGAGCTTCTTCCAGATCGCCTTCATGGCGTCCCGCCCTGGGGCGGAGCTCCGGCGGCGACCGCCTTCGTCTTCGCGGCGATGTACGCCCGCACCCCCTTGTAGATCGCCGCCGAGAGGCCGCCCGCCAGGGCGAACCAAATCAGGCGACCGGCGAGGCCCGTCCCCATGCCCACCGGGACCGGGAGGTCGTCGGCGAAGCCGAAGAGGGCGCCGACGAGGATCGGATGGGCGAGGATGGTCCGGTGGTAGAAGCGACGCCACCCGGACCGGGAGGGGCCGACCCCCCGGGCGATCACCTCGCCGACGATGGCGAGGAAGCAACCGACCGCCAGGAAAGAGAGAAGGTCCGAAAGCGTGACCATGGCGTGACCTACCTTCCCGCCCGCTGCAAGCGGGCCCGAACCTGCCGCCGGAGCTCGTCCATATCGAGGTCCGGGCAGGTCTTGTGTTTGCCGTGCTCCGTCTCCCGGTGGCCCAGGACGTTTTCGACCGGGACCCCGTAGGCGAGAGCCTTCCCGACGATCCAGTCGATCAGGGTGGAGAGCTGGCGCGTCGAGTATTTGCCGCCCTTCCCGATCAGGCAGATCCCCAGGCCCGAAGCGTTGAAGCCGTAGGCATGGGCGCCGACCTCCTCGTCGGTGTTCCCGTCGCCGTCGAGGTCTCGCCCGGGGAGGAGCTTCCCGTCGTGCTCCGGGTCGGGGCCGGTCCGGAGGTGGGCCGCGGTGGGGTAGGCGTTCCCGACGACCGCGTTGTAGCCGATCCCGTTCATCCCCCGCTCCCGATGCCAGGAGTCGATCAGGGCGACGTTGCCGAAGGGCGAGTCCGAACAATGGACGACGATGTGGGTGATCTTCCGCATGGGGTCGAGCTCCTCTCGAGAAGAAGGCTCCCCGCGGCGGGCCCGGCGGGAGTGCCGGGGGAACGGTCGGGCCCGCCTGGGCCCGCCGGGGGAAGGGCTATGCCGCGTTCCGGCGGAGGGCGTCGGCGATCTCTTTGCCCAGGTCGTCCCGGGCTTCGAGGCGAACGATCCGCCGGTCGTGGTCGGCGAGGACCTCCGGGATCTTGTCGAGCTTCGAGAGCTCCCGGCGGACGATGCCGACGATCAAGGTCCCCAGGAGGCCCAGGGAGCCGAAGACGGCGAGAAGGATCAGGCCGACAAACCATCCGGGGATGGCGTTCGGGTCGACGGAGACGGACGCGAGAAGGGCGAGCGGTCCCATTAGTGCAGGTCCACCCACGCGGTCCCGTTGTAGACGCGGACCTTCTTTGTGGTGCGGTCGAAGTAGATCGCGCCCTCGTCCGCGGTGGCGGGCTGGTCCTGGGGGATCAGGCGGAAGGCCGCCTTCTGCGGGTTGTTCGTCGGGAAACCCGCTTCGGCCTGGACGCCATAGCCGCCGCTCGAGAAGCCGCGGACGCCGGGACCGTTGACGCCCGACCCCTGGACGCCGGGGCCCGTCCCCTTCCCGATGCCATGGGCGCCGAGTCCGTTCGTCCCGCCGCCGGTGAAGCGACCGCCCTCGCCCCCGTTGCCGGAGCTCCCGCCCTGCCCGGTGACGCCGATCCCCGCCGCGGTCCCTCCGGTGCCGAAGACGCCGGTCGCTCCGTTCGTCCCGGTGCCGTAGACGCCGACGCCGGTATCGGTCCCGTCGCCCGACCCGCGGACGCCCACGCCGCCGCCGTTCCCGACGCCATGGATACCGTCGTGATCGGCGATTTCCGCGGAGGAGTAGAGGCCGCGGAAGGCGATTTCAGGCGAAGCCCGGGAGGCGAAATTGATCCGCGCCTCGAGGTCCGTCCGACGCTCGTCGATCCAGCGAATCCACCGACCGACGAGGTTCTTCCACCAATTGAAATTCTGCGCGGGAGGGGCCTCCGCGGGGGACCAACCAGATTCCACGCGAGAGGCGGGCGGGGCGACGATGGCGGAGGCAGGGTCCGCGGGGTTCGTCGCCCAATCGGGGTATTCGCTGGGCTGGGGCATGGCGAGCGCCTCCTTACCTGCTAGGCGGTGACGCCCCCGAACCTACCACCGATTGTGGGATCGGTGACACTCCCGAAGCCGTGCGCCGGGTCGACCTCCACCGCCGCCGAGCTCGAGAAGGTGAACGTCGTCGCCGGGTCGACGGCGAGGTACTCGAGGAGGACCCGGACGCCCGCCGCCGCCGCCCGCCGGAAGAGCCGCATGTAGAACGCGGGCGGGAGGGGGAGCGCCCGATCCAGGACCCGGATCAGGGCGGTGGCGTGCGTCGAGGGGCCCAGGTCGTCCGCGTCGAGGAGCTCGAAGCCCCCGGCGCCGAAGAGCTGGGTCGCCATGACGAGGAGCTGCTCGCCGGTCCCGCTCGAGCGGAGGGAGAGGATCTCCACCGCCAGGAGGAGGCGGAAGGCCTGATCGTCGTTGGCGTCCCGCTCGAGGCCGACGACCCGCCCGATGGTGTCGAGCTGCTCTCCGGAGGAGGTGTCCAGCCATCGTTCGGTGAGGAGCTGCCAAAGCGCATCCTCGAGC
>Ga0164243_10001053_pt1 | contig 47723 bp, 33 predicted proteins | sample OricompcompostOP_FD_108781 | JGI IMG/M metagenome (GOLD analysis project Ga0164243, IMG submission 108781) | Organic Plus compost microbial communities from Emeryville, California, USA - Original compost - Organic plus compost (OP) | ecosystem: Engineered > Solid waste > Mixed feedstock >...
ATCGCCCGGGCCGCGCTCGGTGTATCAATCGACGTGAACTTCGGCGCCACTGCTGCTCATTGACACAATTCGTTTCGCGAGAGTGGTCGCGGCTCGGACGGCGTAGTTCGTGCCGCGGTCCTCAGGGTAGATCTGAGCCATGGTGCAGACGAAGAAGCCAGGCAAGTGACCATCCTCAGGCGGACGCAGCGCGCCGTAACCCTTCTGACGATCGGCTGAGACCAGTGGGCGCGCCAAAGATGACAGCCGAGAATCCAGGCACGCTGCATGTTCGGAAATATTTTGACCTGGCGCCGTCCCCCGACCCTTCACTAGATTGGCTCTTTTTCATCGCTCCTCCGTTGCCGAGGAGCCATCATCTCACGAAGCTTCAGCTGGACCGAAATTCGGCCAGCAGGTCAGCACGATCCGCACACGCAGCTCGCCGTTACGATCCGGCGTTGGCTGATAACGCAACGAGCTCGCGCTCATCCTGACAATCTGCGGCGCACGCCGCTGGGACAGCCCCTGTGGCCTCACCCAGCGCACCAACTCACGTTGAGCCGGTGCGCCTACCGCTATTCTTTAAATGCCTCGCGCGTGACCTCGTTTTCCAGCATCGGCTCCGCCAACAGCTTCTTCAGGCGCGCATTCTCTGCCTCCAGCGCCTTCAGCCGCTTCGCGTTCGACACGTCCATACCGCCGAACTTGTTGCGCCAGAGGTAGTAACTGGCCTCGGAGAATCCGTTCTTGCGGCACAGCTCTTTGACCGGCGCACCCGCATCCACTTCCTGCACAAAACCCATGATCTGGATAGTTATAGTAAAGACGGGTAACGACTCAGAAGTGGCGCCAAGGCCGATGTTCTTTTTATAGAAACCTTTGCAGCCGCGGATCGCGACTTCCCCCCTTCGCCCGGCAACAGAGGGGAGCGTTTCTCCGAACGAGCAGCAGTAGGAACGAATCGGCCGCTCTTATTCTTTATACATACACGCGCACCACCCGATTCTGGATGGACGTAAATAGTTCGTACGGGATCGTGTCCGCATGCTGTGCCACTGTGCCCGCCGGCAAATGGGGTCCCCACAGCTCGACCCGATCGCCGACGGCCGCGGATTCACAGTCCGTGAGGTCTACGGTCAGCGAATCCATGGACACGCGTCCGACCAGAGGCACGAGACGTCCGTCGATCCATAGGGGCGTACCGTTTCTTGCGTGGCGTGGGTAGCCGTCTCCATAACCAATACCGATGGTCCCGATGCGACTTGGGCGTTGAGTCGTCCAGCAGCCATCGTAGCCCACCGGCTCGCCAGTATCGAGCTCGCGAATGGAAATGATGAAAGAATGCAGCGTCATCGCCGGGCGCAGTTCCGGAACGCGCGGCGCTGCGGTCGGCGTGACGCCGTACACCATGAGGCCCGGGCGAACCCATTCGGCGTGCGTCTCGGGACTGGCGATCAACGCCCCTGAATTGGCGAGACTCGCTGGTGTCGGGGTGGTACGTGACCGGCACCGAAAGAATCGAGCGCTCTGCTGGTGCCTCGACGCCGCGTCATCGGCGCGACTGAAATGCGTCATGTGAACGCGTTCCAGAATGCCCGGATGCTCCAAGAGCCGCCGATCGGCGCTCACAAAGGCTTCATCGGAAAAACCGGCACGATGCATGCCCGTGTCCAGCTTGAGCCAGACCCGCAGCGGCGTGAGCCGCGCTTGAGCGAGGATGGACTCGAGAGAGACGTGATCGTGAGCGACCACGTCAATGTTCTTTTCCGAGCACAATGCAAGCTCCGCCGGGTTGAGCAGCGTAGCAAGTAGCAACACTCGTTGCCGAATACCCCGATCGCGCAGGATCAGCGCTTCTTGCAGGCGCGCGACACCAAACGCGTCTGCTGCCGAAAGTCCCTGAGCGACCTGCACCAGCCCGTGACCATACGCATTGGCCTTCACCATCACCATCACGCGGCTGTGACTACAGCGCGCGCGAATCACCTCCAGGTTGTGACGAATCGCGGTGAGATCCACCGTGGCGATGGCTGTATTTTGCATCGTTGCTTTAGTGGGGTAGCCTTTCTGGGTAGACCTGCGAGGGCGATCGGTGATCCCCCAATGCCCGTCAGGGGGGGCGAATTCGAGCGTGAAGCAATCATTATCAACAATGCGGCCGTACCGGCTGTTGCGCATCCATGAAGGACGAGCCTGTGCTAGTCAGTCGACGAGCTTTCCTGGCCCGAGCGTTGGCCGCGCTCAGTTCGCCTGCCGCTGCCTGGCTGCCATCGATTGCGAATAGCGCCGAGACGAAGAGATTGAAGGTGACAGGGTGCAAGACCCTGGTCGTCGACAATGTCTCTCCCTATTATGGAATGAAGCAATGGTTGTTTATCCAGCTGACCACCAACGAGGGATTGATCGGGTTGGGAGAGCGGCCAGCCGCGGCGATGATCAACCTGAAGTCCCAGATCGAACTGATTCATGGGTTGTGTGAACGGTACGTCATCGGCGAAAGTCCGTTCGACGTCGAGCGGATCTGGCAGCGGGCTTACGGTTCCGCGCATGATTATCGAAATCCCGGGCTCTTCGGTACGCCGGCCCTGTCGGCCATCGAAATGGCGTGCTGGGACCTCATGGGCAAGGCACTTCAGCTGCCTGTCTATAACTTGCTCGGCGGCCGATATCACGAGCGTTTGCGAGCCTATAGCTACCTGGATATACATGGCGCATGGGAACAACCAGCAGTCGCCGGAGAGCGCGCGGCGAAACTAGTGGAGCGGGGCATTACAGTCTGCAAGATCGATCCGTTCTTCTACGATCCCTTCAATGCGGCGTCGATGGGAGGTGCCCGGGATTTCCCTCTGGAATCCATCCGGCGCGCAGCGAAGATCTTTCGAAGCATCCGTGATGCAGTCGGAGATCGGCTGGAGATCGGCATCGGCACTCATGGGCAATTCAGCACGGCCGGCGCGATTCGCGTGGCGAGCCTGCTCGAGGAATTCAATCCATTTTTTTTCGAAGAGCCGGTGCCGCCGGAGAACGTCAATGAGATGGCGCGCGTCGCTGCGCACACGACAATCCCGATTGCAACCGGTGAGCGACTGGTTACGAAGTATGAGTTCGCGGAAGTGCTCGAGAGGCGGGCGGCGCAGATCATGCAGTTGGATGTAGGACAGTGCGGAGGAATTCTTGAAGCAAAAAAAATCGCCGCATTGGCGGAGGCCCACTACGCAACGATTGCGCCCCACATGTACTGCGGGCCGGTGGCTGCCGCCGCGGCCGTTCAGCTTGATGCGTGCAGCCCAGGCTTTCTCGTTCAAGAATTCAATGCGACGCCGCTCCACGAAGAGATACTCGTGGAACCGTTGAAGATCCATCAGGGCTACATTACTCCGCCTGCGCGGCCGGGCCTCGGAGTCGAGCTCGACGACAAGGTCGTCCGCCGACAGCTCTCCCCCTGAAGCGTTCATCCATTCCATCGCCGGGTTGTCTCCTCATTTTCCGGCAATGGTGTCGGTAATAGGGCCGCCTTGGCCGCTTGGCTGCCAGCTCCGAGACCCGGGCGGTATTGGCAAATGATTCCGGACAGAGAACTTGAATAGCCGTTGTGTAGTTCAGTTTGTTTATAGCTGTGCTTCACACCGAGCGTTTCGGCCGTTGCAAGGAATGATGGCTCCACGAGTGCCATGTGGCCGATCGCCAATTGTTCAGCTCGAGTTGTTTCGACTTGTGGCATGACGGCCGGGCCGGTAGGGACCAGTCGCTGAACGCAGGGTCTTTGCGAATGCTTCACTGCACGGTTACGCAATTGCAGGGGTGCTTTTTAGTCCTGCGCCGGTCTACCAAGATGGAATACCCGAATGGGTGTTGGGCTTTGGGGGCATGAACATGAGAAGAATAGGGCCTCAACTTGTGGCAGTTGCTGCAGCAGGCGTGACATCCGCTGCATGGGCAAGTGGAGAAGGGCAGGAAAATATACGCATAGCTCGCGCTGCTGCGGGTGAGTCCGCAACGAGCTCGGCTAGGGAGGCACAGAAGAGCCTGGAGGAAGTGATCGTCTCGGCGCAGAAGCGTGAGGAGAACATTCAAGACGTGCCGATCTCGATTTCGGTGCTGAATGGAGCAGCGCTTGAGAAGTCAACGGTTTCTACATTGAAAGACGTGCTGCGCACCGTTCCCGGCGTTGCCGGCTACGAGAATGGCCAAGCGGGACTGACCAAGTTCGCGGTCCGTGGAGTAACATCCAACGTATCGCTGTTCAACGGCAGCAGCACGGTCGGCTACTATTTCGAAGAAGTTCCATTTGCGTTCGTGAGATTCCCCGTCTCTCCCGACGCCAATGCATACGACCTGCAGCGTGTCGAAGTACTCAGAGGTCCGCAAGGCACTCTGTATGGCGCGAACTCGCTCAACGGCGTGGTCCGAATTCTCGCCAAAGATGCCGACCTCAAGCAATTCGATCTCAAAGGCCGCGCGACCGTCTCGTCGACTCGCTACGGCGGGGAGAATTACCGCGCGGACGCCGCTATCAACGTTCCAATCGTGAAGGGAAAGCTCGCTGCGCGTGCCGTGGTCGGCTATGCCGAAGATAGCGGCTGGATCGACCTACCAGCGGCCGGCTTGGAGGACACGAATGACGGCGAGCTGCGCAACGTCAGACTCAAGGTGAATGCGCAGCCCACCGACAACATGAAGATCGAGCTCCTGGGTTGGCAATACCGAGATGAGCGAGGCTCCTCTCCCATCTCACGCGATGATCGGACGGAACCCAGTATATTTCCGCAGGCGATCGACAATCAGATCAATGTGTATGGCGCGACGCTGACATACGACTTCCCGGCGTTCACGGTGCTGAGTGCGACGAGCCTGTTGAAGTTTCGGGGCACCAGCAACCTCAACAATCCGCCCGGTTCGATCGAGAACCTGCTGACGCTGCTGGAGGCGGAATCCGTATCGCAGGAATTCCGGTTGAATTCTCACGGCGACGGGCCGTATCGATGGTCGATCGGTGCGATCTATCGAGATTCCGAAGATCGACGCTTCCAGGACGCGATGATGAACATATCGTTCCCGGGCAATTCCGACAACATATTCACGTCGGCGTCGTATGCGGTCTTCGGCGAGCTCACCCGGTCGCTACTCGACCAAAAGCTGATGCTGACCGCCGGAGTTCGCTACTTCGAAGACCGAAGCGCGAGTAACGAGATCGCGACACTGAATCCCGCTACCGAGATTCCTTTCGGTGTGAGACGGAGCAAGTTCGACGCCGTGACGCCGAGATTCGTGATCACCTACAAGCCTGCCGAAGAAATATCCTTGTACGCCAGCTATTCTCAAGGCTTCCGCAGCGGCTTTGCGCAAATCGGCGACGTGCTGCGATTCTCGCAGGGGCTTGCTCCGGACGTGAAGCCGGATCGTCTCAGCAATTATGAGATCGGCACCAAGGGCAGTCTTCTGGACTCGCGCTTGAGCTACGACTTCGCGCTCTATTACATCGATTGGAAAGATACCGTGCAGGTGCTGACAACGACCGTGAGCAACCCTGCGGGTACGTCCACATTCTTCGGCGCGATCAACTCGAAAGGAGTGGAGGGCATCGGGTCGGATCTGGGCGTGAATATGCGCGTGGGGGAAGGCTGGAGACTCGGTGTGACGGTGAGTTGGAACGACCTGCACTTCAGCGAGGATGTGTTCTCCGGAGGCAATCTGCTGTTCCCCAGGGATAGCCGCCCGCCGGACTCCTCCGAACTGACGGCGGGTGCCGACATCGGCTATTCATTCAATATCGGCAGCGATTTCACCACCGAGATCGCCGCAGGCGCGGACTACTCGTCGAGAATAATGGTGGCCGGGCCCACCGCAGCGACCTCGATGTTGGGCGACGACATCGTCCGGGTGAACCTCACTTTCACTCTGTCGTCCATCGGTGGGTGGAGCGTCACGTTATTCGGCGACAACCTGACCGATGAATATGGCAGAGTCCGCCCCGCTGCAGGCCTGCTCGGTCAATCCGACAGGTTGCGGCCGAGGACCTTCGGCTTGCAACTCGACTACGGCTTCAACTGAGTGACGCGCAGGATCCGGGACCAGCCGGATCCTGCGCGCACTAGTCACCAGCAGATTGTCTACGTTGGATTCTTTGCATGATTTCTGCCCGGGATGATATTGAACGTATCGTAGGTCCGCTCATAGATGGCGAAGTGTTGGCCTCCGAAAGCGAAGGAACCATCGATGTAGTGAACCCTTCCACAGGTAGGCGGCTGCTCGAAATTCCGAGCGGCGGCAAAACCGATGCTGATCGCGCGGTCGCCTCAGCTCGTCGTGCTTATGACGACGGACGCTGGAGCGAATCGCCACCGTCGGTTCGCAAGGCCGCGCTACATCGCCTGGCCGATTTCATTGCAGCTCACTGCGGCGCGCTAGATGCGCTCGATGCCGGTGAGATGGGCAAGCCGGTCGGCGAACCGTTTGCGAATGCCAAGGCTGCTGCGGGACTGCTGCGCTTCTATGCCGAGAGCGTCGACAAGTTGACGGGCGATGTCTATCGCAGCGATAGACACAGCTTCGTTTCGCAAACCTGGGTGCCCAGAGGGGTTGTGGCGGCGGTGACGCCGTGGAATTTTCCGACGATGAATGCCGTGCGGAAGATCGCGCCCGCGCTGGCGGCGGGCAACTGCGTGGTGCTGAAGCCGTCGGAGTTGGCCTCACGATCTGCAGTGAAGCTCGCGCAACTGGCCACTCACGCGGGATTGCCGCCCGGTGTGCTGAACGTAGTGCCAGGGCTGGGATCGACGGTCGGCAAAGCACTTGGTCTTCATCCCGATGTCGACATGCTCACCTTTACCGGCTCGACGGCGATTGGAAAGTTGATGTTGGAGTATGCGAGCCAGTCGAACATGAAGCCGGTCATCGCAGAATGCGGAGGCAAGTCGCCACAAATCGTGTTCGACGATGGTGTGAATCTCGACGAGGTCAGCGAGTCGATAGCGAAGTTCATTGTCACCAATCAGGGACAGATATGTTCGGTCGGATCACGAGTGTTGGTGCAGAAGTCGGTGGAGAAGGCGTTGACGCAAAAGCTCGCGCAGCGCTTCAGCCGCGTCAGCATCGGCAACGCCGAGGATCCGAAGACCACGTTTGGCCCGATCGTTTCCGCCAAGCAGTGCACAGCGGTGATGAGATACATCGATAGCGGGCACGCCGAAGGCGCTCGATTGATATCGGGCGGCCGACGCGTGCTCGAGAGCAGTGGCGGATACTTCGTCGAGCCGACGCTTTTTGCAGGCGTCTCTCCGAGTGCGACGATCGCCCAGGAGGAGATCTTCGGTCCCGTGCTCTCGGTGATACCGTTTGAAGACCAGGAGGATGCCATTCGGATTGCGAACGGCACGATATATGGACTGATGGCGTACGTGTGGACCGCGAGTCTGTCGACCGGGATGAGAATGGCCAAGGCACTTCGTTCCTCCGTCCGCATCAGTGCGCGCATGCCTAGCGGAGAAGGGGCGGGGCACGCCTACTCGTTCGAGCCGGCGCGACAGTCGGGCGTAGGAACCGAAACCGGCCTGGCTGGAATGGCGAGCTATATGCGGCGGCAGCTCATCTGGATAGATCATGCTTGATCGATCATTGCCGAGTCGCAAGGACGGCGACGGAGACCTCGTGAATCAGTCCAGCGAGATGGTTCCTCATCATCTAGGCGAAACACGGGAGCGCGCGCAGAGCGATGTCTCCAGTGCGGGGACTACCAGCTCCCCGGGTTCGTCAACCGCATACGTCTGGTACGTCGTCGGACTGCTGTCGCTGGTCAATCTGTTCAGCTACATGGACCGCACGGCACTGTCGGTGTTGTTGCCGTCGATCAAAGCCGATCTGCAACTCAAGGACGGGCAACTCGGGTTGCTGGTCGGGTTCGCATTCTTCCTGTTCTACGCAACGTGTGGAATTCCCATCGCGAGGCTGGCGGACCGTAGCGTTCGCAAGAACATGATTGCGATCGCCCTGGTGGTATGGAGCGCAATGGCGGCACTGAGCGGGGCCGCGCAAAACTTCTGGCATCTGTTATTGGCGCGAATGGGGCTCGGGGCGGGAGAGGCAGGCTGTGTTCCCGCGGGTCAGTCCATCATTTCCGACTACGTCGGCATCAACCAGCGATCGACGGCACTGGCGATCAATACTTGCGGCATGTCTGTCGGAACGATGTCGGGGCTGATCGCGGCGGGCTGGCTCGGAGAGATATTCGGGTGGCGGTGGGCGTTCGTCCTGCTTGCATTGCCGGGCGTCCTGGTTGCGATCATCGTCTGGACGACGCTGATCGAGCCCGTGCGAGGAGCCATCGACGGCTTGGAGCATGATCAAACGGGCGGGTCGATGCGTGAAGCCCTGAGGTCGCTCTGGGAGTGTCGGACCTATCGGCGCGTCGTGATCTTTTTCATCATGAGCGGGTTTGCGAATGCGGGCCTGAGTCAGTGGTGGCCTTCATTCTACAGCCGTGTTTTCGACTTGAGTCTGTCGTCGATGGGCATCGGCCTCGGGACGGCGATCGGCGTCGGATCGGCGATCGGCACCATCCTCGGAGCCGTCCTGACTCATCGCGCCATGCAACGAGATGTGAAATCGCCACTCTTGATCGCGAGCGCGGCCATGTTTCTTGCCATCCCCGCCGCCTTCGGGTCGCTCTTCGTCCCTTCGGCATCCGGGTCGATGCTGCTGGCCTCGCTGACTTTTCTTCTGTGGGCCATCCCGAGTGGGCCCATTACCGCGACCATCTACAACGTCACCAAACCGAGAATGCGGGCGACTGCGAGCGCCTGCACGATCTTTTTGATGTCGATACTTGGTTTCGGACTTGGCCCATTGTGCGTCGGAGTACTGAGTGATCTGTTCGCCGCATCCTTTGGGGTGGAAGCGTTGCGTTATGCGTTGCTGCTGCCGGCGTCCGTGCTCGCCGGCTTGTGCGTGGCTTTGTATATGGTCGCGCAGTCGCTACCGCACGATCTGAAAGCAGCCGGCATTCGAGTGACATGAGGGAAGGACAGTGCTGTTGAACCAGGAACAAAGACTTGAGGCGTACCGCCGCATGCTGCGAATCAGGAGATTTGAGGAGGAGGGTACGCGCCTGTATAAGGCGGGCAAGATTCCCGGCGCTTTTCACGCCAGCATCGGGCAGGAGGCAACCATCGTCGGTGCATGCATGGCGCTGCGTGACGACGACAGCATGACGGGAACCCACCGCTCTCATGGCCACCCGATAGGCAAAGGTGCAGAGCTCAGCGGACTCATGGCAGAACTCATGGGCAAGCAGACCGGCATCTGCAAGGGCCGAGGCGGCTCGATGCACCTGGCCGATAACACCGTTGGCATCATCGGTGAATCGGCGATCGTCGGCGGCGGCATCCCGCTGGCAACCGGCTGCGCCTTGTCCGCAAAGGTGCGGCGGACCGATCAAGTCAGCCTCTGTTTCTTTGGCGACGGTGCCGTCAACCAAGGAACGTTTCACGAGTCGCTCAACATGGCGGCACTGTGGAAACTGCCTGTCGTCTATCTGTGCGAGAACAACGGGTATGCAATCACGACCTCGCTCGCGAAGAGTCACGGGCAGCCAAGCATTGCCAAGCGTGCCGAAGCCTATGGCATGCCTGGTGTGATGGTCGATGGCCAGGACGTTAGGGCCGTGTATGAAGCTGCGCACGCAGCGGTTGCACGCGGACGACGCGGCGATGGGCCGACGTTGATCGAGGCGAAAACATATCGTTTCGATGAGCATCAAGTCGGGCTCTTCATTCCGGGCGAGCCCTATCGTTCGCCGGAGGAAGTTGGACAACATCGGCAGAGCCGAGATCCGATACTGCTGTTTCGGAGTGCGCTGCTGGGGGCCGGCGTCAGCAAAGCAGAACTCTCGAGCATCGAGTCCGAGGTCCAGCGCGGCGTTGACAAGGCCGTTCAATTCGCCACGTCCAGTCCGTTTCCAGACCCAGCCACGCTCTGCGATTACATGTATAGCGAATCGATCAGCTATCCCGACCCCTACACGAAGCGCTGCTGGGAGGCTCGATAATGTCCGCGGCTATGCAAGGCACTCATCTAGCCTCGGCGCAGATGACTTATTTGGAGGCGATCGTCCAGGCCCAGATCGAAGAACTGGAGCGCGACGAGCGCGTCGTCATGATGGGCGAGGATCTGGCTGTCTACGGCGACGGAAAAGTCGTTGCTCGCTTCGGGCCGGACCGCATCTGGAGCACGCCCATATCCGAAACCAGCTTCACCGGCGCGGGCATCGGAGCTGCGATCACCGGGCTGCGTCCCATCGTAGCGCTCAGTATTGCAAGCTTCATGTACCTGGCCGCCGATCCGATCATCAATCAGGCGGCCAAGCTTCGCTACATGACCGGCGGTCAGGTGCGCGTGCCCATCGTATTTCGCTGCAGTCTGTATTACGGACGTTCGATCGCCGCTCAGCATTCCGATCGTCCCTATCCGATGTTCATCAACATCCCTGGTTTGAAGATCGTGTGTCCGGCGAGCGCGGCGGACATTAAGGGCTTGCTGAAATCCGCGGTTCGCGATGACGACCCGGTGATGATCTTCGAGGATGCAAGGTTGTGGCCCGTCAAGGGCCCAGTGCCCACCGACCGGGAGTGGCTCGTCCCGATCGGCAAGGCGGAAGTGAAGCAAGCGGGTACGGATGTGACGATCGTGGCGATCGCAGGAGCGATGCGTCCGTCGTTGGAAGCGGCGGAAGTGCTCAAAGCGGAGGGAATATCCGTCGAAATCATCGATCCGCGTACGCTGAAGCCTTTGGACACCGAGACCATCGTCAATTCGGTCGCGAAGACCGGGCGTTTGGTCATCGTCGAGAACGCGCATCGCCTGTGCAGCCTGTCGAGCGAGATCGCCGCCATCGTGGGCGAGGAGGCGTTCGGGCTGCTCAAGAAGCCGATTCAGAGATTGACCGCACCGGACGTGCACGTTCCTTTCAGCCCAGCGCTGGAGAAGATCATGTTTCCAGATCGAGACAAGATTGTAGCGGCAGTCAAGCAGATCCTCTAAAGGAAAATCATGTCGACATCAGTTGTGTTGCCAAAATGGGGCATGGGTATCGAAGAGGGCACGGTGTTGCGCTGGCTGAAGCGGGAAGGCGAGCCGGTCACACAAGGAGAGCCACTGGTCGAAATAGAGACTGCGAAGGCCACGCAAGAGGTCGAGGCACCCGCGAGCGGCACGCTGGTGAAGATTCTATTGCCCGAAGGCCAATCGGCGGCCGTGAACACAGCGATCGCGGTCATTGAGTGATCGACGAACCCATGAACGCAGCCAATCTAACCAAGCCTCTGGCGCCGCTGCGCAGCGTCATTGCCGCCCGGATGACGGAGGCGGAGCACACCGCACCTCCTGCTGGTCGCGGAGTTGCAGATGGATCGGCTGCTCGAGCGCGAGAAAGTGAACCGAACGAGCCCGTCTCGTCGCGTCTGCATCAACGACTGCATGATCAAGCATGCGCAATCGCACCCATGAAGCACCGTCTCGTCAAATCACAACTCGTCGATGACGAGATTCATCTCTATAGCGATGTAGACATTTCCGTGGTCGTCGGGGTTGAGGGCGGCGTGAGCACGCCGATCATTCTCGGCGCCAATCGCAAGGTCATCTACGACATTGCGAATGAGATTAGGCAGTTGGCGGCGCGCGCTGCCGCGGACCAACTGCAGATGAGTGAGAATGTCGGCGGATCTTTCAGCATCTCCAACCTCGGCAGCCTCGATGAGGTCCAGTTCGATGCCATCATCAATCCGCCCCAATGCGCAGTTCTGGCGCTCGGTCGAATCGGCCGGAATGTGACCATGGACGAGAGTGGCGCGGTGCGCAGCGTGAGCATACTGTGCGCGACCCTGCCGATAGACCACCGAGCGATCGACGGCGTAATTGGGGCTGCATTTCTTGGAACGCTGCAGAAAATCCTGCAACAGCCAAAGCAAATATTTGCCTCAAAGGCTTGAAACCTATGCCGAGACTGAATGCACAGGTTGCTTTGATCACTGGCGGCGCATCGGGCCTGGGGCGAGTCATCGCTGAACGACTGATTGCGGAGGGTGCAAGTGTCGTCATCACTGACGTCCAGACGGAGCTGGGCCGACAAGCAGCGGCGGAGCTTGGCTGCCAGTTCATGGAGCAAGATGTTTGCAAGGAAGAACAGTGGCCCCAGATCGTACGGCGAGTGGAGGACCATCACGCGCGGCTGAGTATTTTGATCAACAATGCGGGCATCTTGGGTCCGAAGGACGCAATAACTCCCGAGAACACGCGCTTCTCCGATTGGCAGAAGATCTTTGCGGTGAACGTCAATGGCGTGTTCCTGGGGTGTCGCGCCGCCATCCCAGCGATGAAACGAGCGGGGGGCGGCTCCATCGTGAACATATCCTCCATCGCTGGATTGCTGGCGACGCCGTACGCCACGGCATACGGTGCGAGCAAGGCGGCGGTGCGGCAATTGACGAAGTCGGTGGCCCAGCATTGCGCTCAGGAAAAGCTGAGTATTCGCTGCAACTCGGTGCATCCAGGAAATATCCGCACGCCGTTACTGGAGAGATCGCTGCGGGAAACGGCTCAGGCGCGCGGCGTTTCGATCGAGGAAATCATTGCGGAAAGAGAGGCATTCACGCCGTTGGGTGGTTTCACGCTCTGTGAGGATGTAGCAGCAGCGGTGGCGTTTCTCGTCTCCGACGACGCGCGCCACATCACGGGAACGAAGATGGTCGTCGATGGAGGCATCATGGAATGCGATACGTACGCCATGAGCGTCGCCGCGGCGCGCCGCCGGTGATGCGACATGCTTCAGGTCTCCGCAGAGTCGATGGATGGAGTCGCAGATTACTTGCTTTGCAGGACCAAAGTCCCGGGACTCGCGCTTGCCGTCGTCACCGGCGAGCGCGTCCTGTTTGCAAAGGGATACGGGTATCGCGACCTCGATGCGCGTCTTCCGATGACGACGGACACCTCGTATCCGATTGCTTCAACCACAAAGGGCATCAATGCAACGCTGCTGGGTATTCTGACCGAGCGCTCTCAACTCGCATGGGATGCACCCGTGCGCCTATATCTGCCGCGATTCCGCTTGCAGGACCGGCTTGCCAGCGATGCGGCCACCCTGCGTGATTTGGTCGCGATGCGCACGGGATTGCCGCGCCACGACTTGGTCTGGCTGGAAAACGTCGCCACCCGTGGCGAGCTGATCGCAGCGCTGGAGCACCTGGCGCCGTCGGCAGGCTTTCGCGAGCGCTTCCAGTACAACAATCTGACCGTCACTGCCGCGGCTCATGTTGCGGAGATCGTCACCGGGCGGAGTTGGGAAGAGCTGGTACAGGAGAACATACTCCAGCCGCTGAGTATGCGGTCTACCTGTTTCAACCGGCCCGAGAGTGGAAATGTCGCGGCTTCGTATCAGGAAGACAGTCAGCGAAGGCTGACGAGATACCGCTACCTCGATACGCATCTTATCGCGCCCGCGGGCGGAACCATCCACTCTACGATCAGCGACATGGCCCGGTGGGTGAGCTTCAATCTGAACGCGGGAGCAATCGACGGACAGCGGCTATTGAGGCGAGAGACCTTGAGCGAGTTGCATGCCCCGTGCGTGGTGATGAGGGGAGATCCCGCAGCGCCCTCTTTCCTCGCGGCGTATGGCCTGGGGTGGGCGGTCGACACATACAAGCAATGGACGCGCGTTTCCCATGGCGGGGATCTGCACAACGTGAACAGCTGCATAACGCTTTTTCCGGAACTTAACCTCGGCATCGTCTCGTTCGTCAACATGGGAGTGTGGCGCTTCGCCAGGGCGATCAACCAGTGCGTATTCGATCGCATCATGGGCATCACTGCGGGCGAGGAGATGCAAACGGCGATCGATGGGTACGAGCAGCGAGTCGAACAGAACATTCAGCGCCGCGCGCGCTTGACGCGCACCAGTGGGACCGCGCATTCACATTCGCTGAGCGAATACGCCGGTGTTTTTACACACGGCGGTTATGGGAGCATCACGATCGCGTGCGAGGCTGACGCGCTAATTCTCGTGCGTCACAAGCTGCGAGTGCGGTTGGAGCACTGGCATTACAACTCCTGGGTCATCGATGATGACGAAGTATTTCAGTACTACCGTTCGCACCCGTTGGAGCGATCCAATCGCATTACATTCGAAGTCGACGCAGATGGGCACGTGGTCGCGTTCAACATGCAGCCCGAACAGAGTGTCGCCGCCGTCCGCTTCATGAAGCGTGGCGGCGGCAATTGAAGGCCGGACCAGGATTGCTCATCACTATGAAGATCTTCGCCGCAGGATTGGCCACAGAGACAAACACGTTCTCACCCATACCGACCGGTGTGGAGGACTTCCTCGTGCAGCGTGGCGCCGAGCGAGCCCGGGGGCAGGTTTCCCATCCCAGTCTCGATCTGACCGCTGTCTGGGGGGAGCAAGCCACCGCTCACGGCGATGACCTCGTATTCAGCCTGAATGCCTGGGCAGAGCCAGCCGGCGTGACCACTCGAGCCGCGTACGAGTCGCTGCGAGATGAACTGCTTGAAGATCTGCAGGCGGCGATGCCGGTGGATGTGGTGCTACTCATGCTCCACGGCGCCATGGTGGCCCACGGCTACGAGAACTGCGAAGAAGATCTGGTCGACCGTGTCAGGGCGATTGTGGGCCCTGCAGTTGTGATAGGCGTGGAGCTCGACCTTCATTGTCACATGACGCCTGCGCTCATCCAGTCGGCAGACATCGTGGTCACCTTCAAAGAGTACCCGCACGTCGATATCAACGACCGAGCGCATGAGCTCTTTGAGCTGGCACGAGCAACCAAGCTGGGCGAGATCCGGCCGACCACTGCGTTGTTCGACTGCGAGATGATCGGATTCTATCCAACATCCCGTCAGCCGCTACGAGGTTTAGTCGATGAGATGATCGCGATGGAGAGGGCGCGCTCCGGTGTGCTCTCGCTCTCGTTCTGCCATAGCTTTCCGTTTGCTGACTTGCCGAAAGTGGGCGCGAGAATGCTCGCAGTCACTGATAACGACCCAATACTTGCGGCTTCGATCGCGCGGGAGTTTGGCTTGCGGGTGCATACGCTGCGCCGGGAGATCGGATTTGACTCCATCTCACTGCCTTTGGAGGTGGCACTCTCCAAGGCACTGGCAAGCCCCCGAAAGCCGGTCGTTGTCGCGGACCAATCGGACAACGTGGGCGCCGGCGGGCCGGGAGATGCAACGTTCGCGCTGCGCTGGTTGTTGGACCATAACGCTCAACATGCAGCGCTGGCAATTTTCTATGATCCGGAGGTGGTGCGAATTGCCAAGAAAGCCGGCGTCGGCACCCGTCTACCCGTGAGGTTGGGCGGAAAACTGACCTCGACGTCCGGCTCTCCCATCGATATGGAAGTCGAAGTGACTGCGATACGCGAAAATTATATGCACGCGAGACCGCAGCAATCGGGAGAGCCGCTGTGGTCTCCTTTGGGTGATGTTGCCGCTCTGCGTACCGGAACCATCGATGTCATCGTTGCCAGCAAACGGTGTCAGTGCTATTGCCCTTCGATATTTGCCGAACATGGAATCGACATTTCGCAGAAGCAGTTGCTGATTCCAAAGTCAACGCAACATTTCTATAGCGCGTTCTCCAAAATAGCCTCGGAGGTGATCTACATGGCTGGCCCGGGGGCTGCGCCTACTGATCCGAGGCAAATACCTTATCGGCGGCTCGATCTGGCGCGCATGTATCCCTGGAGCGACAAGCCGTTGTCGGCCTGATTGCCGCGGCGACGTGAGCATCATCTGGCGCGGCACGAAGCGACACGAGTAGGGAGACTCCGCAGAGCTGCAGGGTCTCTCTGCGCGCCAAGCGCCACAATCCAAATCTGTCACTGCGGCTGCATACACTTCCGAAAGGCCGCTACGCAGCCTTTGCCCACAGATAGCGTCGACTGCGACTGAACTCCAAACCACGGCGCCCCACTTCCCACCTAAATTCTTAAGTAGAGCCACTATTTTCGTTCGTGCAGCCACGCGCCAGGACGGCGTTTGCTGTCGGCGTTTCTTGCCTGTGGACGTGTGACTCCGACGCTGCGACCGACGTTTCGTCTACTTGCAGTTGCTGCAGCGGAGCCTTCGCGCTACTCATGCATGCCGGACTGACAGCCGGTCATGTTGGTTGCTCATGGAGAAGTCAATGCCTGATGGACGCCGGGAATCGGGGCGTGGTCCCGTCCACGCAACTGAGGGAACCCATAGGAATGCATCTTTGGATCCAGCCTCGGCTGCACGAGATGTACCCCGTAGCGACGTGCCGGTGTCGAATTCGTTCCACATCGAGCCCGAGCAACTGGACACGATCGTCCGGTCCGTGCCGGGTGGCTTGGACAATGTTCAGGACATCTATCCTCTGTCCCCCCTGCAGGAAGGAATGCTCTTTCATCGGCTGCTGAACAAACATCGAGACACGTACGTGCTGGCAACTGCATTCGAGTTGCAGACGCAAGCCGAGGTCGATGCCATCGAGCGTGCGATCCAATGCGTGATTGATCGCCATGATGTTCTGCGCAGCTCGATTGTTTGGGACCAGTTGCCGCGGCCTTTGCAGATCGTTCAGCGTCATGCGCAGCTGCGGACCCAGAACTTTCGGCTGGATTCGACTCGCGACCCGGTGCAGCAGTTGCTGGAGCGCATGAGGCCAGAGCGACAGCGCATCGATCTGCAGCAGCCCCCGTTGGTCCGTCTCAGCGTCGGACCGGCCGGGCACGGCAAGCGCTGGTATGCCGTGCTTCATGTGCATCACATCGTTTGCGATCACCAGTCTTTAGAGCAGATCGTCAGCGAGATCTTCGCGATCATGTCCGGGCGCGGCGCAGAGCTGTCTGATCCGGTGCCGTTCAGGACATGTGTCGAGCAGGCGTTGGTAGAGGTGAAGGAGGAGCGCGCAACGGCGCATTTCACGAGCAAACTTGCCGATGTTGCGGAGGTCACAGCGCCGTTCGGACTGGTTGACGTGCATGGCGATGGCTCGCGCATCGAAGAGGCTCGCCGAGTGCTCGACGCAGGGTTGACTGCGAAGATTCGCTCGACTGGAGTCAGCGTAGCGAGGCTCTCTCACGCCGCGTGCGCATTGGTCGTTGCGCACGCCAGCGGTCGGGAAGACGTTGTTTTCGGCACCGTTCTCGCCGCCGGCCGGCGACGCATGACGCGGCCAACCGTTGGCTTGTTCGTCAACACGCTGCCGTTGAGGTTGCAATTGCAGAGCCTGAGCTGCCGCGAACTGGTCGCGCAGGTTGATGCGGAGTTGTCCGAGCTCACCAAATTCAGTCAAACCCCCTTAACGCTCGCCCAGGGTTGCAGCGGCTTGTCCGGGGCGGGGCCCCTGTTCACGAGCTTGCTAAATTGCCGGCGCAGTCCCGGCAGCGAGCAGGAGAGTGAGGGCGCCGCAGTGCGCACTCTCGGTCGAGTGGAGGCGTGGACCAACTATCCTCTCACCGTGATCGTGGACGACTGCGGAACGCAGATCGTGTTGCTGACGCAAACCGACCGCAAGGTTGATCCGGGTCGAATCAACGGATATATGATCACCGCGATGAACTCGCTGCTGGAGGCGCTCGCGCATGCGCCCGAGATGCCGGCCCGCTTGCTGGGCGTCATTCCCGATGATGAGGTTCGAGAGGTGATCTTCGGGAACAACAGTACACAAATGCCATACCCGGAGCAGAAGCTACTATATCAGCTCTTCGAAGAGCAGGTGGAGCGAACTCCACACGAAGTAGCGGTGCTCTTCGATGGCGAATGTTTGACCTATCGGCAGCTGAATTGCAGAAGCAACCAACTGGCGCGGCACCTGCAAAAGCTCGGGGCAGGGCCGGATCGCTTCGTCGGGCTGTATGTCGAGCGCGGTACTGAAATGGCAGTCGGGCTGCTGGGCATCATCAAATCCGGCGCAGCCTACGTCCCGCTTGATCCGAATTACCCCGAGGCGCGCCTCGATTACATTTTGAAAGATGCGGCGCCGATTGCCGTCTTGACCCAAGAGCGGCTCAAAGGACGACTGACTGTCGAGTGCCCGGTGCTCGCATTGGACAGCGACTGGAATCAAATCAGCGTCAATCTCGCGACGAATCCGCCGGCGGCTGCGAGCAGCGCCAACCTTGCGTATCTCATCTACACGTCTGGCTCGACAGGACGGCCTAAGGGAGCTGCGATCGAACACCGCAATGCCGTGAACCTGGTGGCCTGGGCGCAGACGACGTTGTCGCCGGAGTGCTTCGAACGGACGTTGCATTCGACGTCGTTGAATTTCGATCTGTCGGTGTATGAGTTCTTCGTGCCTCTGAGCAGCGGCGGCAGCATTCGCGTGGTGCCGAATGCTCTGGCGCTATTGAGCGGGGGGGCGGACGTTACGCTGATCAACACCGTGCCTTCAGCGATCAAAGGCGTCCTCGACGGGGGTACGATTCCCGGCTCTGCTCGCGTCGTGAATCTAGCTGGGGAGGCTTTGCGGCAGGAACTGGTCGAGCGAATTTTCGCCAACAGCTCGGTGGAGTGTGTCTGCAATTTGTATGGCCCTTCCGAGACCACGACATACTCGACCTGGATCCAGATGACGCGGCAGGAAGGCTTCGACGCTTCGATAGGCAGGCCGGTCGGCAACACGCAGGTTTATATCCTCGACTCACAAGGAAAGCCCGTCGCGTTGGGCGTGACTGGCGAGATTTATATCGGCGGAGGAGGCGTAGCGCGCGGATATCACAACCAGCCGGAGCTGACAGCACAGCGGTTCATGGCCGATCCGTTCAGCGGCGCGCCGGGCGCGCGTATGTACAAGACTGGCGATGTCGGGCGCTGGCGCCGCGACGGCACCATCGAATACCTGGGCCGCAACGACCATCAGGTAAAGATCCGCGGGTTCAGAATAGAGCTCGGTGAGATCGAGTCGCAGCTGGCGCGACACGAGCACGTCAAAGAGGCGGTGGTCATTGCACGCGAGGACGTGCCAGGCGACAGGCGCCTCGTTGCGTACGTGGTGCCGGATCAATGCGCTCCTTGCGTCGAAGAGCTGAGCGCGGTTTTGCGAACGGCGTTGCCGGATTACATGATTCCAAGTGCATACGTGATGCTGGAGCGCTTGCCGTTGACCTCCAACGGCAAGCTCGACCGTTTCGCGCTGCCCATGCCCGATGTGGGGGCCCACCGCAATCGCGAGTACGTAGCGCCCGAAGGCGAGGTCGAGGAGATCCTCGCGGGCATCTGGCAGGGGCTGCTACGCCTGGATCGGGTCGGACGTCGCGATCACTTCTTCGCGTTGGGCGGCCACTCGCTGCTCATCGTGCAACTGCTGGAGCGGCTGCGGCGTGTGGGCTTGGCTGCCGACGTGCGTAGTGTTTTCGACAACCCGGTATTGTCGGACTTGGCGCGAGTTCTCGAAAGCGGCTTTGTCGCCGCGCATGAGATCCCGCCAAACGCAATCACTGCCGATTGCCAGAACATCAGCCCTGCGATGCTGCCGTTGCTGGATCTGCAGCAGCACCATATCGACAGGATCATTCAGTCGGTCCCCCGAGGGATCGCGAACCTTCAGGACATCTACCCGCTGGCACCGTTGCAAGAAGGGATTTTGTTTCATCACTTGTTCAGCGATCGGGCCGGCGATGCTTACGTACTGCCGCTGCTGCTGTCCGCAGCGTCACGCGAGCGAATGGATGAACTGCTCGGAGCTCTTCAGCGTGTCGTGGATCGACATGACATTCTGCGCACAGCGGTCCTGTGGGAGGATCTGCCGCAGGCGGTGCAGGTGGTTCATCGGCAGGCAAGGTTGCCTGTGGAGCAGGTCGCTGCGCGCTCGCTGGAGCAAGCGCAACGATGGCTAGATTCGGAGCAACAGCGTATCGATATCCGTCAAGCGCCGATGCTGCGAGTGAGAGTCGCGCCTGACGCGGCAAGCGAGCACTGGTACGTGCTGCTTTTGTTGCATCACCTGACGATCGACCACATGACGCTGGAGAAAATTACTGCGGAGATCGTCGCTCAGTTGCAAGGGCGGGCGCACACGCTCTGCGACCCCATACCGTATCGCCGTCACGTCGCGCATGTGCTGGCTCATGCTCGCACGCACGATGCGGCGGCATTCTTCACGAGCAAGCTCGGTGATGTGGATGAGCCGACGGCGCCGTTTGGGGTGCTCGATACTCACCGGGATGGGACCCGGACGAGCGAGAAAAGTATGGCGATTGCGCCACGAACGTCGCGAAGCGTGCGCGCCCAGGCACGACTGCTGGGGGTAAGTGCAGCGACGCTGTTCCACGCGGCATGGTCCCTGGTCGTCGCACACACGAGTGGACGCGATGACGTTGTATTTGGCAGCGTCTTTCTCGGGCGCATGCAAGGCGATGTGGATGGGCAGAGGATCCTGGGTGTGTTCATCAACACGCTGCCAGTGCGTCTGCAACTGAAGGACAAAACCATCAAGCAGCTGGTGGAGTACGCACAGCGAGAGATCATCGATCTGCTCAGTCACGAGCAATCATCCCTGGCCGTAGCGCAGCGTTGCAGCGGTGTCGTTGCTCCCGCGCCCTTGTTTACCTCGCTGCTCAACTACCGCCACAGTGTGTCCGATCTGACCGAGCAATGGGAGGAGGCAAGCGGCGTTAGCTTGCTGGCAATTCGCGAGCGGACGAACTACCCGATCACCGTGTCGGTAGACGACTTCGGCGATCGCTTCTCGATTACCGCGAAGACGGACCACAGAATCGATGCGGCTCGTCTGGTCGGATATCTCTCGACGGCGGTGGACAATCTGGTCGCGATGCTTGCCAGTGCTCCCGAGATGCCCGCGCTGACGGTGCGCATCTTGCCGGACAGCGAGCGTCGCGATGTCATCGAATCGTTCAATCAGACCCGAGTACCGTACCCTCACAATGCATTGATCCATGAGATATTCGAGCAGCAAGTGCGACGCACTCCCGGCGCGACCGCCGTCATGTTCGAAGATCGCTCACTTACTTACCGTGATCTCAACGCCAGAGCCGAGACACTGGCACGCTGCCTGCGGCAGATGCAGGTCGGACCCGACGAGATCGTGGCATTGTGCGTGGAGCGCAGTTTGGAGATGGTGATCGGAGTACTCGGGATCCTGAGGACCGGAGCGGCGTACCTTGCTTTGGACCCCGATTATCCGTCGGAGCGATTGGCGTACATGATCGGCGATGCTGCGCCGAGGGTGTTGCTGACGCAACGACATCTCAGGAAGAACTTTCCGACGACCGCGGCCGTGCTAGAGATCGACAGTGAGTGGGAGGGCAGTCGCGAAGAACGGAATGATTCTGATGCTCCTGCGCAGCTGCATGTCGGCAACTCGTCGCAGCTCGCGTACCTGATCTACACCTCTGGGTCGACGGGCAAACCGAAGGGCGTGATGGTCGAGCATGGCAACGTGCTCAGTCTGTTGCGCTCCCTGGAACACATCTATCGACAGTCGCCTGGCTGTCAGCGCATCGCTGTCAACGCTTCGCTGAACTTCGATGCCTCGGTCAAACAGTTCATACAACTGCTCTCGGGGCGCACGATCGTTGTTGTTCCCCAGCAGGTACGCTGGGACGCGACTGCGATGCTCGATTTCATGGAGAGCCATTCAGTCGACGGCATCGATTGCACGCCTTCACAGTTGAAGAGTTGGATCGCTGCCGGGCTTCTGCGGCGCAAGCACCAGCCGCGAGTCGTGTTGATCGGCGGGGAAACCATCGACGCGGAGCTGTGGACACAGCTGTCTCAAAGCACACGGATCGATTTCTACAACGTTTATGGCCCGACCGAGAGCACCGTGGACGCGACGTTCGCGCACATCGAAGGCAATCGTCCGCCTCACATCGGGTGGCCGATGGAGAATCGGCAGATCTATATTCTCGGTCGCGGTGGCCAGCCGGCGCCGATCGGCGCAACGGGCGAGATATTCATCGGTGGGGCAGGCATTGCGCGCGGCTATTACGGTCAGCCGAAGCTGACCAGCGAGCGGTTTGGTCCAAATCCGTTTGGCGAGGGCCGGCTTTATCGAACCGGCGACCTGGCGCGCTGGTGCGCGGACGGTGCCATCGAGTACATCGGTCGCAACGATCAGCAAGTAAAGATTCGTGGAGTACGCATCGAGCTGTCCGAGGTAGAGGCCTGTCTCCTCGGTCATCCCGGCGTTTTGCAAGCGGTCGCAATCGCCCGCGAGGATTCTCCAGGAGACAAGAGAATCGTTGCGTACGTCGAAATCGACAATGACGCCATAGAAACGGGTGCCAGTGTCGCCGAACTGCTGCGCAAGTACCTGCTCTCCTTCCTTCCGGAGTACATGGTGCCGAGCGCATTCGTGGTTCTCGAAGCGCTGCCACTCACGTCCAACGGCAAACTGGATCGACGTTCGTTGCCGCCGCCGGACGTGTCGGCGTACGCGGCGCGTAAGTACGAGCCACCGATTGGAGATGTCGAAGAGACTCTGGCGCAGATCTGGCAGGAGCTGCTCGGAGTTCGCCGCGTGGGTCGGGACGACAGCTTCTTCGAGCTCGGCGGCCACTCGTTGCTGGTGATGAGGGCTCTATTGAAGCTCAATGATCGCATGGCTACGTCTTTGCGAGTTGCCGACGTGTATAGGAATCCAACCCTGAAGGAGTTGGCACTGCGCGTAGTGGGCGGCCTGCGCAGCCACGAGCACGTCAATTTGGCAACCGAAGCAGTGCTGGACCCAGCAATTGCTCCCGTCCGCGGACTCCGCCGCGTTCCCGGCGGGGACGTCTTGTTGACCGGCGCCACTGGCTTCGTCGGGCGTTTCCTGTTGGCGCGCCTGCTGACCGAAACGCGGTCGAAGATCTATTGCCTGGTTCGAGGTCAGTCGCAGCAGGACGCCACTTCGAGAGTGATCTCGACCTTAATGGATTGGGACTTGTGGCGCGAGGAATTTGCGGGACGAGTCGTCGCCCTGTGCGGCGACCTGCGCAAGCCGCGCCTTGGATTGGAAGTGGCCAGGTACGAAACGGTGTGTAAGCGCGTCGATACGATCTATCACTGCGCGACGAGCATGAATCACCTGGAAACGTACGAGATGGCGCGACCTGCAAACGTCGGCGCGGCTGCCGAGCTGGCGAGAATGTCCGTAGAGCATCGGCTGAAGTTGATTAACTACGTATCGACACTCAGCCTATTCACGCCCGGCGATAGGGGCACGGCGCGCTCGGTGAACGAGAGGAGCACGATCGAGTACGAGCGGCACTCCAGCGCCAACGGCTACGCCGCGAGCAAATGGGTAGCCGAAAAGATCTTCATGCTCGCCGGCGAGCGCGGCATTCCCGTCAATATATATCGCCTTGGCTTGATCTGGGCGGACTCGGAGCTCGGACGATACGATCACCTGCAACGTGTCTACAGGATACTCAAGAGCTCCATACTGACCGGCGTCGGCATTCGGGACTACCGGCCGGGGACCACGCCGATACCGGTCGACGTTGCCGCACGAGCCATCGTGCTCCTGTCGGAGCGTCACATGAATGGTGGCGGCATCTTCCACCTGACCTCGTCCGAGCCGCTGCGCGAGGGGATCTTCGAGCGCTGCAATGCCATCGGCGCGACGTCATTGGAACTGCTTTCATTCTACGACTGGATACTTCACATGAAGGGGCAGTATCTACGGGGACTGCCGGTGCCCGCGTTGCCGCTGATCGAGTTCGCCTTCTCGATGGACGAGGATACGTTCTGGGACACGCTGCGCAGGGATGGCTCCGCTAGCCTCGAGTTCGAGTGCTCGCAGACGCAGAGCGAGTTGGAGCAATGCGGCGTCAGGATTCCCGGGCTCAATGACGATTTGCTAAGGACATGCGTCGAGAGCATGCTGATGCGAGACGACGGCTTGAGAAGCATGGAGCTAGGGCAGCGCGTCGCTGATGTTCGCCACGGGATGACCTTCGCATGAGCACAGCGATGCGTGACAAGGCGCGCGAGCAGTTGGCGCACGGCGTTTTAATTGAGATGTTGCGCCGGATGCTGAGGATTCGGCTCTTCGACGAGCGCGCAGCAAAGCTTCGCAGCGTGCTGCCCGGACCCCTGCACAATTCCATAGGTCAGGAGGCAGAGATCGTGGGCGCATGCATGGCGCTGCGCGAGGATGACTACATGACGGGCAATCATCGCTCTCATGGCCATCCGATCGGCAAGGGAGTGGATTTGCGCCCGCTGATGGCCGAGCTGTATGGCAAGGCGACCGGTGTGTGCGGCGGCAAGGGTGGATCGATGCACCTGGCGGTATTTTCCGCCGGCAGTCTGGGCGAAGCGGGCATCGTCGGCTCATTGATGCCGGTGGCGGTGGGTGCGGGGCTGAGCGCGAAGCTGCGTGGGACCGACCAGATATGCCTGTGTTTCTTCGGTGACGGTGCCGCCAACTGCGGCCCGTTTCATGAATCATTGAACCTGGCGGCGATCTGGAAACTGCCGGTGGTGTTTCTTTGCGAGAACAACGGCTATGCGTTGTTCACGGCACAGAGGTTGACTACGGCAATTGCCGACATCGCGCAACGCGCCAGCGCCTATGCAATTCCTGGAGTCGTCGTGGATGGGCAAGACGTGCTTGCCGTTCATCACCAGGTGACCATTGCAGCGGAGCGTGCCCGGTCCGGTGCAGGGCCAACGCTCATTGAAGCAAAGACCTATCGCTATTGCGAGCATTCGGAGTTCCCTGAGCCGTTGAAGATGCCTCCTTACCGCAGCACAGAGGAGATCGACTCATGGCGTGCACGCGACCCGATCGATCTCTTCTGGGCGCATCTGCGCGACAAGGAAGGTCTGAGCACGAAGGACTTCAACGCCGTCAGGAAGGAGGTGCAGGAGGAGGTGGAAGCATCCGTGTCGTTTGCGGAGCGCAGTCCCCCGCCTGGCTCGGAGAGCCTGCTCGAGCATCTGTTCGTTTGAGGACTGGGAGACTAATGTGGCATTGATCACGTATGCGGAAGCAGCCATGCAAGCGATCCGCGAGGAAATGCGGAGCGATTCACGCGTTTTTGTGATGGGCGAGGATCTGCAGACATTCGCATATGCGGACGCATTGGCCGAGTTCGGTACCGAAAGAATTCGCAGCACGCCGATATGCGAGACCGGCTTCTTTGGCGCCGGAATCGGCGCCGCGTTGACGGGCCTGCGCCCGGTCATCGAAGGTGCATTCTCCACCTTCCTGTATTCGGCCATGGACCAGATCGCGAACCAGGCGGCCAAGAGTCGCTACATGTTCGGCGGACAAGCGAGCGTGCCGATCGTGATTCGGGTGATGGTTTCGTATGGCTTTGCCTCCGCGGCACATCACGCCGATCGTCCCTGGGGATTGTTTGCTCAGGTGCCCGGATTGAAGATCATCGTGCCCGCCACGGGCCATGACGTCAAAGGCCTGTTGAAGGCGGCGTTGCGCGATGGCAATCCCGTGTTGTGCTTCGAGGACCGCTCGCTGTTCGGATTGCGAGGCGAGGTGCCGGACCATGATTACACCGTGCCGATCGGAGTCGCCGACGTAAAGCAAGCGGGCTCGGATGTGACGCTGGTGGCTGTCGCCGGCGTAGTTCAACACAGCCTGACCGCTGCCCGCACGCTGCAAGACCACGGAATTTCCGCCGAAGTGATCGACGTTCGAACGGTCGTGCCGTTGGATCGCAGGACGATTGTGAGCTCGGTGACGAAGACGGGCCGTCTCATCATCGTCGATCCCGCGCCAGGCATGTGTAGCCTGGCATCCGAAGTGGCTGCCACGGTTGCCGAGCAAGCATTCGAGAGCTTGAAAGGTCCGGTGGTGCGCCTGACCGCACCCGATGTGCCGGTTCCGTTCAGTCCGCAGTTAGAACGACTGATGTATCCGACTGCGGAAAAGATTGTCGCCGCAGCTCTTCGCCTGGTGAGTCGTCCGGATGCGGCGAGCCGAGTGGCGATATAAAGCGGCCGTGCGCAGCAGGGATCTTCGCGGCCGGGTGGCGCTGATAACCGGTGCTCGCGGCGGAATTGGTCGAGCGGTGTGCGAAGCCTTTGTAGACGCGGGTGCTCGCGTCATAGGAACAGGCAGAGGACACGCCCCGTCTGGTTTGGAGGTCGATGCCTGGCTGCGCCAGGATGTCACATCCGTTGCGGATTGGAAAACGGTGCTGGAGGTGGTCGGCTCGCAGTTCGGACGACTCGACTGCCTGGTCAACTGTGCCGGCACTTTGCTGGTGGAGCCGATCTCGCGCATCTCTCTGGAGCAATGGCGATACGTGCTGAGTGTCAACGTGGAGAGCGTGCTGATCGGGCTCCAGACATTCCTGCCGCTCTTGCGCGCCTCCGGGAAGGATCGCGAAGGAGGAGCCTCGGTCGTCAACATCTCCTCGGTTGCGGGCTTGCGCGGAGTCCCATTGAACGCCGCGTATAGTGCGAGCAAGGGCGCCCTGACGTTGCTCACGAAGTCGGCAGCAAAGGAATTTGCGACGTTGCGTTATCCCATTCGAGTCAACAGTATCCATCCCGGGCGGGTGAGCACGGACATGATGGGTTCGATCATGGCGCGCTATGAAGACATCAGCGCCGAGTCCTCGGTCGAGGCAGACGCCGCCAATAAAGCGATTGGTGCCCAAGCGCCACTGGGCCGCATCGCGCATCCACAAGAGATTGCCGGCGCCGTAGTGTTTCTCTGCTCGTCCGCGGCGAGCTACATGACTGGTGCGGAACTCGTCGTCGATGGCGGCTTCAGCGCATAACATCTGTTCTGACCGAATCCAGTCGCAGGCCGGCGCAACCGCGGCCCACGCCCCGAACAATCAACTATGAAACGCGCCATGGCGGCAGTTCATCCCGGCGCAGGGGGTGGATGTGCACGCTCAGGCAGTCCATCTAGCAGGTAAAGCTGTGGATCGGTACGTCCCATCCCCTGTGAGTCATGGACATTTTGAGGTCCGTTCTAATATCGGTTCTTTTGTTGCTGCCTGTCGGTCTTCTGGCGCAGAGCTGGAGTATGCAGCCGGTGCGCATCGCCACACGCTGGGCCTCTTCGGTCGGCCCGGAAAACGCATGGCCTGAGTATCCCCGGCCGCAGATGGTGCGACCGAAGTGGCAAAACCTGAACGGACTTTGGGAATATTCGATCACGCCCAAGGGCTCTGCCGCGCCGAGCGAGTATTCGGGATACATCCTGGTGCCCTATCCCGTGGAATCGGCACTATCCGGCGTCAAGAAGCCGCTGCGGCCGGACCAGTGGCTTTGGTACCGACGCACGCTTCGAATCGCGCCGGAGCAGGTCGGTCAGCGAATGTTACTGCACTTCGGCGCAGTCGACTCCGAAGCGACTGTCTACGTGAACGGCAGAGAGGTCGGTACTCACGTCGGGGGTTATCAAAGCTTCACATTCGAAGTTACCGACGTGTTGAAGCCCGGAGAGAACGAGCTGTCGGTACGGGTGTTCGATCCGACGGAGCAGGGCCCGAATCCATTCGGCAAACAACACGTGAATGCGGAATGGATGTATTACACCGCGAGCAGCGGTATCTGGCAGACCGTGTGGATGGAGCAGGTTCCCGCGATCTATATAGAGTCGTTGCGGATGACGCCGGACGTCGATCGCGCCGAGCTCAGCCTCAGCATCAAGCTGAACGGCGAGCCGAAAGATTACGTCCTCGAAGCCATTGCCAGGAGCGATCAAAAGGTGGTGGCTCGCTCGACGAGACCTGCGGAAAGCGCGCAGACCTCGTTGCGGATAGATCGACCGCGTCTGTGGTCGCCGGACGATCCTTACCTCTATGACCTGGAGATACACGTCATGAAAGACGGACGGGTCGTAGACTCGGTGACCAGCTATTTCGGCATGCGCAAGATTGAATTACGGCAAGACGCGGCCGGCAGAGCTCGGATCCATCTGAACAACAACTACACATTCAATCTCGCGACGGTGGATCAGGGCTTCTGGCCGGAGGGCCTCTACACGGCACCCACCGATGCGGCTCTGAAATTCGACGTTCAAGCAATCAAGGCGCTCGGCTTCAACACCGTGCGCAAGCACATCAAAGTCGAGCCGCAGCGCTGGTACTACCATTGCGACAAGTTGGGGCTTCTCGTATGGCAGGACATGCCTTCGGCGAACAACGATTCGGTGGAAGGCCGCGCTCAGTTCGAGCGCGAGTCGGCGGCAAATTTGGCCCGGCTGCACAATCATCCCAGCATCACGATGTGGGTCTTGTTCAACGAAGGGTGGGGTGCGTACGACCAGGAACGATTGGCGAAGTGGATGAAGCAGGCAGATCCCTCGAGGATCGTGAACGGCCACTCGGGTCCCTATGATCAGATCGAAGACTCTCAGTTACGTAGGCGCAGCGATCCAGCGTTCCTGCTTGGGCCGCTCGGGGTGCGAGCCTCGCGGACACATCTGCAGGAGATACAGTACCGCACTCCCGCGAGTTGGATGGCCGGCGACGCGGCCGATATGCACTTCTACCCGGGGCCGCGAATGTTCCCGGCGCAGCCCCGCGTTGCCTCGGTCACAGGGGAGTTCGGCAGCTTTGGTGCTTACATCGAAGGTCACGTTTGGGATGAGCTCGGTCAACTGGGCCGGGGGGTGGGCGGCTCCGAGCTGACAGCTCAGCAATTTCTCGCCGCTTACCGCACCGCCTCCGAGCAATTGGGAGAGCTCGAGAAGCAGGGGTTGAGCGGATCGGCCTATTTCCAGATCTTCGATGTCGAATCCGAGCAGCAGGGCTTCATCACTTACGATCGTCAGATCGCCAAGGTGCCCATTACCGAAATCGAGAGCGTCAATTCCAAGATCGTTCCTCGCGCGAAGAACTATGCGGCTGCAATCGAGGGGTTCTCGGTCGAAACCGACGATGGCAGGTCAGCCGCGCAACGCTACGAGAGTCGCCTGCAGGAATTCAAATCCGGTCGGCGCGATTTGCCTTTCTTGCGTGACCTGGCACTGGCGGCGCTGCGCCAGGCAGATCGCGAGGCGGCGGAGCAAGCAACCAGTGAATTCCTGTCTCGCGTTCCACAGCCTTATACAGCGGAGACCTGGAGAAGCATCGCTGGAATGACGCAGCACTCCGCGGGCCGAGCATTCAAGCTCTTTCGAACCCGAGCCGCTGAGGTCAACTCCCTGCTGGGCGAGCAAGCCGCGGAAAAGAAGATTCTGGAGATTATTACCCGCGAGCTCGTCGCGCCCTACTTTCAAGATCGGCAACGAGCGAAGAGCTGGACCGATTTCGAGAGAGCGGTGGTCGATGTACACGGGCCATTGGGGAGAGAAGCCGTGCTCGGCGCTCGCATGATGGACGGCTTCGTCAAGGAAGATTGGGTCGATTTCGGAAATTGCTACGCGCGCTATTTCGAAACCGCTCTATCCCGCAGTCCGTACTCGCTGCACAGCCTGTCTTATCGCGTTCTCCAGCACGTAACTGATCCGAGGGTCATTGAAGTCGCGGTTCGCGTCATGAAATGGCAGATCTCCGCGAACCGGGAGGCGCCGGTGTTCGGTCAGTACGACCCCGTCGAACTCGATACGTATGCGCGTCTCTTGTTCAAGTCGGGCCGGCGCGCCGAGGCTCTGCAGTGGCAGCAACGGGCGGTTACGTTGAGCGATGGTCGTGATCAGGAGATCGTCCAGAACTACGCGAGGATGAAGAGCCAATCCTCTCGCTGGACGATGAATTAGAAACAGGGTCGCAATCGAGTTCTGCGTCACGTCAACAATCGCAGAGCATTGGTCACGGCAGTGGAAGTCATGAAGTGGCGGATTGATGCGCCGGTGTTGGGCCGATGTGATCCGGTCGAACTGGTCCGTGGAATAGCGGCCGTCGTCGGTGGAGCTCGCGGCGTTGAATGAGTCCTGAACGATTTTCTATCCAGTTGACGAGTTCCTCGGCGCCCGCGCCAGTCCGAACCGCGTTCTGTACACGCCGGATCTTGGTCTTCGTCTCGGAGTCATCGATCATGCGATTCGCCCATTGGGCAACCCTGTCTGGTGTGGCATCGACCTTTCCCAGGTGCACGCCGACCCCACATTCCTGAAACCGCCTGGCATACATCTCTAGCTCGGAGTGCCCTCCGGTCAGCATCAAAATCGGACAACCGTGATAGGCGGCCTCCATCGCTGTCGCGAGGCCCGCGCCCGATATGAGCAGATCCACGTGAGGCATGACTGCAGCAGATGGAAGGTTCAGAAACGGATGGCAGTTCACAGGCAGCGGACTGAAGGCAGCAAGGTTGTTGCTTCCTACGGCCAGCACTGTGTCCCAGCCTGAGCGAGCGAGAGCGGCCAAGCAGTTCTTGGTGAACTCGATATTCTGGCTGTACGTCGTCGACGACGACATCAAGGCCACGGGTCTGTTGCCACGCATGGGTGTCCAGCGGGGAACATTCGGGCGCTCAGCTATACATCTGGGAGCGTAGAAAAATTCCTGGTCGTCGAATGACTTCCCGAGTTGCAGCTCTTCCAGGTAGAGATAGAAGGTGTGTTCCTTGTTTTCTCGGATCATGTTGACTCGGCTGGAACCATGGGAGGCAAAGAACTGATTTCCGTGACGTTCCAACTCGAGTTCCTTTTCCTTCCAATCCAGCGGCACGATTCCGGAATCGATGGTTTCTCGATCATACGACGTTTGATTCGACATGCGCAGAGCTGGCACCTCCAGTCGATCCGCGATCAGCCGTCCGGCGAAGGCCATCGAATCGTAGATCACCAGTTCTGGTCTGTGTTTCTTGTAAAATGGAATCGAGAGAGAGAAGACCCTCGGCGCCAGATCACGGGTACCCTTGACGTACTGGTACTCGATCGGCATGGCCTCGTCGTCATCTTGGTCAAAAGGGGATTCCAACCGCGGACAACGAACAACTTCCGCGCCCAATGCCGAGATCTCTGCGGCATACCGCTCCGAGGTGACATAGCTTACGCGATAACCGCGCCGGATAAGCGTTGCTACCAGCGAGAACGTCGGATTGATCAAGGCCGGAATCGGAACAGTGAATATGGCGACATGAGCGTTCATTATTTCTCCTGACTTTACGGGCTTCTGAATGCGCTGTCAGAACTGCGAGGAATCGTCGTCGGCAGAGTATCCAAAACTACGCATGCACTGCTTGATATTTCCGTATGGCCACCGCGGGCAAGACCGATCGGGAGATTGAAACGTCGGCGTACTTTCCTGCAACCGTGTGCTGCGCGAGAGGTCGCATGTTCCTTTGTGGTGCGGGTAGGAATCAACGTGTGCGCCATTTGATATTTTTCCGTGCGCTACGCACGAGGGAGATCTAAAGAATCCATACACAGGCCATGGATGCCAACGATGTTAAGCCATGCGCGCAGCCACAGTTAAGTTCATGGCGTAAGCTCCCCGCAGCGTAGACAGTTGAAGCTAGACTCTCCGCCCACTGTCACGGACGTATTCTCGGCAGAGACCCCGCGCAATCAGCACGACCCGCACAAGCTCTCCGATGCAATTGCAAGTGTCTACTTTGCCGGCTACATGAATAGCGTGTACCGCTTCGCTGGATGTGGTGATCATGTGGGGTGACGTGTTCCTGCCAAACTGGCGAGATTTTCGATGAGCTGCTGGCGCACCCTGCCCGGGCGCAGGCATTGTGCCCGCGATCGCCGAACAGAATCCCTACGTTTGCCTGCGGGTGAACGAGCGCATGGAGCGTATGGCGGCCGCTTTCTCCAAGTATGGTGAGATCCACGCCACGGGACTGCACGATCAGTCCGAATTTTTCTTTGCGCGGCCTCCGTTATTGGACTGTCTGCTCGAGCTTCACCGATGCTTGTGGAGAGGCGATCGGCCCGGGAGGGGGAGCTTTCGTTGCTGTACTCGTTCCACAAGCTGTACAATACACGGAATGCGGTGCTGGTGCACGAAACCGCGAATGCCACGCGCAGCTTCAATACTGTCGAGGAAATCCAGCTTATCCAAAGTGAGTTTGGGGTTCTCACGCGCGGGGCATGGCGGAGGATAGGCTGTCAGGCCTGTATGCGACTGGCGTGTTGATGCGTAGTCGATAGTCTCTTTCGAAACTCGAGATGCAACAACCACAGACTCGTCGCCGCCTGGACAACGACGGCGCTCGTCATCAAATACCAGATGTAATGTAGCTGAAAATCCGGCTGCCTGGATATCCAGAGGGTGGATATCGAGAAGATGCAGAATCTTGCCATGGAGCTCGCGAGCGCAGGCACCGTGTTCCCGAGGCCCTGGAACATGGAGGTGCATACGTAAACGATTCCCTGGGCGACCAGTGACGATGACATCACCTTGAGGAACCATTCCGCGGTGGCGGCGGTGGATGCGTCGGTGTCGAAGGGGCTGATCAGTGCAGTCGAGTACGAATAAATCACGAACGTGAGGATCAGCATCGCCGCAGTGTTGAATATTGCCGCCACGACAAATGCCTCCTTCACTCGCGGAACATTTCCGGCGCCGTAGTTCTGACCAACAAGTGAGGTGGCGGCGTTGCCGATCGCCAGGCCTGGAAGCAGGGCCAACTGCAGGATGCGAAACCCGATGCCGAAACCCGCCTGCGCAGAGGCGCCGGCCTCCCTGATGGCCACGTATACGACCATTGTCGTGAGAAACATCAGGATGAGGTCGACGCTGGCGGGCAGCCCGATCGAGAGTATGTGCCGCCATGCATCCATTTTGGGAGTGAGGAGTCGGCCTGCTGCCGCAAGCCCGTTGCGTGAGCTCCGCAAATAGTAGTACATCAGGATGCAGCCGATGCACAAGGCCAGGCTTGATGCCGCGCCAGCGCCATCGACGCCGAACTGGGAAATGGGTCCGCGGCCGGGAACCAGAATAGATACAAAGACGATGTCGAGAATCACCGTGGCCGTGAAGATGAGTGAGGGAATGCGGACCAGTCCGGCACCTCGCATGGCGGCGCTGAGCACCACCATGGGAAACACCACAGCATTTCCGATCACCTGCGCGCGCACGAATCGCATTGCTGCCTCAGCAACGGCTGGATCCGGAAGGAGTGTGCCAAGTATCACGGGCACCAACCAGATCGTCAGCGCGGCGATTGCGATGCCAAACGCAAATGAGAGGCCCAGGGATTGATTCAGTAGTTCATTCATGCGCGAAAGGTCCTTGCGCCCCGCTGCCTGAGCGACCAGCGACGTCGTTCCAATGCTGAGCATTTGGACCAGCGCGATGGCTGCGAAGGTGACATGTCCCCCCGCATTCACCCCTGCAACGGCCGCTGCGCCGAGCTGGCTCACGAAATGGAGTGCGACGAACTGGTGAGCGATCTGCAAGGCCATGCTGAGCGCAATTGGCATGGACATCGCTGCGATGTGAGCGCTGATCGAATTCTTTGTCAGATCTCTCATGCAGAGCGCATATAACAGGCAATAGCGACCGATGAGAGGATTCCGGCTGAGTTTCTCCGGCAGAGGTGTGCATCACCGCCATCTGCAGCATGCCGAGCAAACGGTGTCTGACTAGGGTTAAGTGGGCTTATCGCGTGCCTCACCTCCACGGTATGGCGGCGCGGCGCTTTGCTGTTTGCTTTCGGGAGGAACGTAAACGCAAGGATCAACAAGGCGCAATAGCCGAATCCTCGCCGACGGGTCCACTGCTGATCGTTTCCAGAATAGCACCGCCATGTGCAGGTGGCCTGCTGGCATTCTTCGCATCAGTGATTACTTCGTAGATGTGGCTATTGAGGGCAGCAATCAGGGTCTTGTATTGGATCTTCACAACGAGGTGGCCTCGCAGCAGGTGGCGGCGAAAAGTTTCGAAATACGCAGTGGTGATTTTCCGATCAGGTATCGAACACCCGTGGCGAGAATGATCAAAGCGAATCTAGGAGATGGCAGTAGAATCAAAGAGAAGTGGGTAGCGCAAATAAGGTCGTCAGAGCCGCGTCATCTGCATCGATGGATTATTGGGGGTCGTTGTTGAAGGATTCTGCTTGAACTGGATAGGCGTGAGCTGCCCGAGGCTCGAGTGGGGCTGGATCTCGCTGTACTCACGCCGAGAATCTTCGATCAGGATCTTTGTATCAATTCGGTTCTTGAACCACTGCAGGCTTAGACACGATGGCACTGACTTAAGTGCCCACAGGGTTGGTGAGTGCGGCTAAGAAGTTGAAACCTAAGAGCACGGCGGGCTGGGATTGGGAAGATGTTTGTTACCACACATCGACCTCCATCCACGCCGAGGCCAGTCTTGAGAGATCGTAGTGCACCGCTTTGATTGCGGGAACAGAAAGCCAGAGTCACGCATCGCGTTCGAGAGATCGAGGCGCTGGATTTCTTCAAAATGTTGACCGACCCCGAACTGCTGGAGACGACAGAGGCACATCTGCCGGAGCATCGTGAGCGGCTGTATCCGCCGAGGGTGACCTTTCGATGTTCATGATGCAAGCTTTCAATGAAGACGGTTCGTGCCAGAAAGCGGTGAATGGCTGGGCGGTGCGGCGCGTGGCCGAAGGGCTGAACCTGCGCAGCATCGACACCGGAGCGTACTGCAAGGCGCGGCAACGATTGCGCATTGAGATGGTGACGGCGCTGACGCGCCAGAGCGGACAGTTGCTCAATACCCGAGCCCGAGCGTGTTGGCGTTGGCGCTGGCGTGGACGCAGAGTGAAGCTGGTCGACGGAACCGGGATCTCGATGCCGGACACTCCAGAGAACCAGACGTGCTATCCCCAGCCGAGCAGCCAGGCACCCAGTGTGGGGTTTCCTCTGGTAGGGCTGATCGGCGTGCTGTGCATGTTGACAGGCGCTGTGCTGGATGCGGCGCTGGGGCCGCATTCTGGTAAGGGCAGCAGCGAGTTGGGCTTGCTTAGAGGTCCGGCACCGTCTTCTCGCCTGAGACCTGTCTGAATTTTCCGTGTTTTGAGGCATATCATGACAACTAGGAGTCAGTATGCCGTGAAAGAAGGAAATCCGATGCAGTCTCAGCCGCTGAGCCGCAGATCCCCAAGGAAATGCTGGATCAGCTGACCACCGGTTCGATCACGCAAGGCGAGTTCGAGTCGATCTATCGCGCATTGAAGAAGGCCATCGTCGAGCGCGCGATGAGCGCCGAAACCAGCGCAACCGCACCAGTAGCAAGGCCTTTTTTACGAACGACCGCGTCGTCGGGGATTTTCACGCGCAGCGCATCGAAGAACACGACAGGATACATCGGCTCGAGCGGCCGGGCTCTGCCAGGCGGTGACCTCAGCCATCACCTCGTCCGTAACGCCAGCTGGAAAGAGCGCAAGGCAATCGCCTGGGCGCTACGCTCGATCTACGCGGCTGCCACCGTGGAGACTGCGCTGGAGGACTTTGCCAGCAGCACCTGGAGTCAGAAATATCCAACGATCATGCAGTCGTGGGAGCGAGCCTGGGAGAACGTCATCCCGTTCTTTGCGTTACCGCGGGAGTGCGACGAATCATCTACACTACAAACATGATCGAGAGCCAGCACATGCAACTGCGAAGATCATCAAGAACCGCGGCCACTTCCCCAGCTACGAGGCGGCGATTAAGCTCATCTGGCCCGCCTTTCTCACTATCAACGATGACAAGGTACGATCAGCGCGCGAGTGGAACCTGGCGGTGAATCAGTTAGCGGTGTTGTAGGGAGATCGCTTCGTCATTCACACGAGTAAATGCAATCCGTCTCGGACACAGAGAATCTGATACGTCCCCCCGGATCGATGCGCGCGGTCTGGGCTCATCACATGACCTCTGCGGCCCAGAAACACATGGATAGTCGATAGCCGTAGCGCGGATACTGCGCCGACGGCTCACGCATGGCTGCCACTGCCATATCCTTCGTCACCAATCGGGACTCGTGCTGGAGGTGGGCCAAGCCACCGCTCTACGCTGGGAGACGCCTCGTCCACACACGAACGTGACCTGCCGGCGACCTACGCACGGGCGCCCTTTCTCTCGCGACATCCCTCACAGGTTCCGCCAGGTTACTGCAGCTATCCAAATAGCAGTGACTGACCAGTTCAGTCTCCTGTCTGCGTTGGGCGGCCGCGATATCGTCGCTGCGCGGGAACGGGGACCGACTACACCACACCAATCTCGATCACGGTGGACCGCGGCTGCGCAATGGCTTTAATAGGATCTCCTTGATTCGCGAGTAAACGTCCATGTGTCCATCATCGTAGATCCAACTCATCTATGGATTGACTCCACACATGCGGATACCTAGCCTGTGACACGACGCGAAGTGACCTGAGGTGACCCAATGTCCAGTGATTCGCCCGATACGCTGCAAACCGAGTACAAAAGTGACAACGAGTACAAAGTTTCTGCAATTTGGCAAGAAGTGCTCGCTCTTCCGGAACTCCCCGCTCCGGCCGACGACTTCTTCGCCTTGGGAGGAGATTCGACAGCGATGTTGATGGTCGAGCTGAGGATCCAGGAGGAATTAGCGGTCGAGATTCCTACAGGCTCTCTTCTCACGACTCCCACAGTTCAAGAATTGGCGCGTTTGCTCGATGATCTCCGCGCGTCTCGGCACGCCGTGTTTGGTGAATGATGATATTGCGAGTGGCGTCTTCGACGCGGTGCTCAAGCGCTCCGGAGGTCACTAATGGCTCTCTTCGGATCGCGAACCGCGCTCGGCACCACCTGCGTTCAGCGCGCGCATCTTGCCGGTGCGGTGTGAATTTTCTGAGAATTAGCTCACTGCGGTGGATGGGAGTACTTCTCGCGTACCGAGTATCAAGGTGACACTCCCAAGGGAAGCTTAGTCTTCACGGAGAGATATTATTCCCGTAACTAGGAGAGATCTCGTGCCGTTGCAACTAACAGCAGACAGCCAGCCAATTCCGCTGATTTATTCACAACGACGATGGTGGAGAAACTATTCTTCCAACAGTCCTCGAATGTGCGCAGTCGCCGAGTGCATTTCAGGATTACTAAACGTCGAGTTATTGCAGGCTTGCATCCAGGAGCTCATCCGCAGACACGAAGCTTTGCGAACCCGCATTGTCCTGCTGGACGGACTTCCGTTTCAGTATTTCGAGCCTCCCGGTGAGTACCGCCTGAATGTCGTGGACCTGACTAAGCGAATCACAGGCGATCTGGAGAATGACCCTAACGCCGCTATTCAGCAATCCATAGATCTGATGATTGATCTGACAAAAGATCCCTTGTTTGAAGCGAGATTGTGGCGATTGTCCGAGCGAAGGCACGTGCTAGTTGTGCTCGTCGATCATCTCGTGGCAGATGGCGTATCGAATGGGATCATCGCACGCGAGATATGGTCCTTGTATAAAGAGGCGGTGCGAGGGAACCCATTCGCACTCCCACCTTTGAGTTATCAGTTCTCCGACTACGCGAGTTGGCTTCGGCAGTCGCATGACGCTTGGATGCGGGAGCATGGGGCGTACTGGATGGATCATCTCAAAGGTGTGTGTCCTCTAGAGATTCCTTGCGATGATGAAATCGAACAATCTTCAGCTCCCGCCGGGGCTGCCGTGCACACTCCATTTGGGGACGACCTAAGTGCGCGACTTCGCAGTGTCGCCCAGCGTGAGCGAACACTGGTCTCTCTGGTCGTCCTGACTGCCTATGTCATTGCAATTTCGCACTGGTGCCAGAGAAAGGATGTCTTGATCCCAGTCGTATCAAACGGCAGGTATCGTCATCGAGCCTCGCGGAACGTAGTTGGGTATATGGCAAGTCTGGTTTACCTTCGAGTGGCATTGGATGAAAACGAAACGTTTCGTGGTCTGCTGGCTAGAGTTCGACTAGAATTTTCGCTCACGTTTCAGCACCAGGATTTCGGCCGGGTCCCGGATTTCATACCGGAATGTGCGTCGGACGCGGGCTTCAACTGGCAACCGACGAATTGGGTGGGCGGTCGACTCGATCATCACGTGATGCTTGAGTGTTCGAATGAGCTTGACCGTCACGCAGCCAGGTACGTCGAAGACTCTGTGCCCGATCAAGAAGGAGATCGTTTCCTGAAGATCGAGCCTTGGCGGGGACGCTCACCAGGCCTGTTGAAGTTTGCACCGGTGTTCTTCGATACAGGTTCGGCAATCCATATGGTCGTGAACTATCGTCGGGATCGATTCCACCGTCGAACCATTGATCGCTTTCGCAACAGCTTGCTCTCGATCATGGAGCAGATGGCAACAGACTCTTCGGCTCGCATTGCCTCGGTGAACGAGTAGCGGCTGCCAGCCCTATGAATACGTTATCAACAACGCCACACGAGGAGATCTTGCCTCGGCCGCCGGGCTGCCCTGTACCTCTGACAGCCATGCAACGCCGACTCTGGAACCGGCGCTCATCGCAAACACCGAGGCTGGTAAGTCACAGAATATGCGTCTGCGCGACTCGGATTTTAGGATCGCTGGATGTGGAGAGTCTGCGGAGGAGTATCGAAGCACTAGCTAGTAGGCATGAGGCTCTACGCACTCGATTCATTGTGATAGATGAATCTCCATACCAGTGCATTGACACTACGGCGGAGTCCCGCCTGAGAATCATTGACATCTGCGATCCTCACTCACGGACGACGGACTCTCAACTGAACTCGTTGATCCAGGAATTCATAGACGAGAAGCCTCCGCTGCTGTCGAGTCCACTATTTGATGCAAGAATATTTAGAGCGCGCGATGGGGAGCATGTACTCGTCGTCGTGATCGACCATATGGTATCTGACGGCGCGTCCAACGGCATTCTGGTCCGTGAGCTATGGACATTGTACGAGCAGGCGATTCACGGTCAGCCATTCTCTCTTCCTCCGTTGACAGTGCAGTTTCCCGACTATTGTGTCTGGCACCGTCATGCTGAAGACGCCTGGATGCGAGAGCATTCGAGCTACTGGCTGACTCATCTAAGCGGGGCTTCCAGGCTGGCAATCCCATCCGATTGTGGAATGAGGGCTGCTAGCTCGGGCACGGGCCTTACGATGCATATACCCCTCGGTATCGAACTCAGTCGCCGCCTCGAGTCCGTGGCTAATCAGCAGCAAACGCCGCTGGCTTTATTGGTACTGGCTGCATATGTTTTTGTCTTGTCGCGCTGGTTTCGCCGGCAGGATATTCTGATGCCAGTTTTGTCGCACGGCAGGCACGGCCACCCTGAGCTCAGGAATGTGGTGGGGTTCATCTCGCAGACGCTGCACTTGCGCATCCTCGTGGATCACGCCCAAACATTTCGAGATTTGCTGAGTCAGATTCAGACTGAATTCGGCATGGCGGTTCAGCATCAGGACTTCGATCGAGTTCCAGACCTTATCCCCGAATGCCAGACGGAACTGAATTTTCACTGGCGTCCCAAACACTGGTCCGGGGGCGGCAATTCTCGCCTGAGAAGCCCGATGATTCCGATCAAACTCCGACCTTTCATGATTCGATTGACTGATTGGCCGTGGAAGTTTTGGCCTGTCTTCTACCATACGCCCGCGGGGATCGGAGTGACCATCAACTACAAGCCCGACTGCCTGGCTGAGAGAACAATCCGGCAGTTTGGCGAAAAGTTGCGGTGGGCCGCAGACACGATCGTGGATCGGCCCTTCGAACGGTTGGATTGCAAATCTGGCGCTTGGCGCCCGATGAACGTTGTTTCAGACGGTTGATCGTCTAACCGCCCGGCAGCTCGCGCCGTCCAGCCATTCGGGCGACAACAAGCCGACAAGGTCATCGCCAATGAAGAACTTTGAGCAGTTTCTCCAGAGCCTGCGAAGTAGTGCGGCCAGGCCATGCATCGAAGACAACGGCAGCACCTACATATATTCCAACCTGCTGGAGCGGCTCGAGCGCTGGCAGTCGCATTTCGAGCTAATGAACGTCTTGCCTGGAACAGTTATCGGTTTACGTGCCGATCACTCGCTCGAGGCAATCGCCGCGCTTCTGGCACTGATTTCTAGGCGTGCCATAGTCGCGCTGATTCCGCGCGATCGTGCCGTCGAACAATATCTGTTAGACGCAAATGCCGCGGCATTTATGGACCTGCAGGTGGACGGCCAATATGGATGGCACGCCACTTCGCAGTCGGCAAATCATCCTCTCCTCGAAAAACTGCGGGCGGCGGGCGACGGTGGCCTCGTGATATTCACATCCGGCTCCACCGGGCGTCCGAAGGCAGCACTCCACAGTGCTGAGCGGTTCCTATCGAAATTCCATAAATCACGAAGAAGATTTCGAACGCTCGCATTTCTGCTGTTCGATCACGTCGCCGGGTTGGATACGATCTTCTATACCCTCGCCAGTGGCGGGACGCTCATTCTTGCGCGCCGACGGGACCCGAACGCGGTGCTCAAACTGATCGAGTGTCACAAGGTCGAGGTGCTTCCCACCTCACCGAGCTTTCTCCGGCTACTTTGCACATCGCAGCTTGCACGTATCCATGACACATCGAGCCTGAAGGTCATCACGTATGGTTCCGAGCCGATGGATCCGAACACTCTCGCCCGGGTGAATGAGCTGTTTCCCAACGTGCAGATCAGCCAGAAGTATGGGGCAACCGAAACCGGATCTCCCCGAAGTGTCTCGAGGGGAAACGACAGTCTGTGGCTGAAGTTCAAGAACGAAGGCGTGGACGTGAAAGTCCTCGATGGTGTGCTTTGGATCCGAAGCGAGAGCGTCATCCTGGGGTATCTCAATGCTCCTTCACCGGTAGATGAAGACGGCTGGTACTGCACCGGTGACCTTGTCGAGGTCGATGGTGAGTGGTTTCGATTTCGTGGCAGAAAGGTTGACACCATCAACGTGGGCGGGGAGAAAGTTAGTCCGTCTGAAGTCGAAGACACGATCATGGAACTGGACTTTGTGCAGGATGTGGCGGTCGTGGGGAGGCCAGACGTTTTGTTGGGACAAGTCGTGACAGCGCGCGTGAACCTGGCCACAAAGGATTTAGATGCGAGAGAGGCGATCGCTCGCATCTGGCAACACTGTCGCCAACGACTTGCGTCCTACAAAGCTCCCGTGAAGATCGAGATCTCGTCCGACGCGGTGACAAATGATCGACTGAAGGTGCAGCGAAGCCATGCGGCAGATTCGCACGCACCAAACAAAAGCGCTTCTGCCGTCTACCTGTCTCCTCAGATGAAACGCCCGTAGCGGGGCACCACGTAGGGTGACGACGTTGCCGACTGAATTTGGGCAGTTTACGTTGAGTCGGGCCCGCACTTGTGAACGATGCTGAATTCCTTGAGAGACACGACTGAGAGTTTTGTGTCGAGACGCTGAATCCCCTCAGGAGCTCGGGGCCATTTAGGAATTCGCTTCGTACTGGGATTGCCGGAGGCGGCAAAGGCAACCCAAGACTGCCGGATCACTTCGCTGACGGTGCGGCTTTGCGGAGCGAGCTTGAATGGTCCGTCCGTAGCTTTCGCACTCTCCCGGAAGCCGCCGAAATTTGAGAGATAGTCTTGGTCGCCTGTAACCCCCTCATAGTTAAACAAATACCGCTTCTCGGATCCGTGCGTAGCTCCCGCCGGAGTCGCTTTCCGATCGGCGAATTCGTATGCAAAGGTCGGCACCCATTTGGAGAACGAACGCAGAGAGTCGGCAGCCCCGCAGGTGAATTCCCGCTCCTCGTCGCTTGTGCTACCAAGAAGAACGGGAATCCGATGAATGCGGCCTGCCTCAATAGCCGTACGGATGGGTTCCGGCAAGATTTGACCATCTACAGTCATTTGCGGATAGCCCCACCCCGGCCGGAGAAACTTGTCTTCCCTGGGAGGTTGGTCCTCAGCCAGCAAGGCGCTGAGATGGCCCAGAATGTCGGTGACCGAAAGCGCCCTCAAACACGCGGTTGTTGCCACCGAAGTTTGTCTCGCGCACCCGACGCGGTTCGCAACAGATGTGCCTAATCCCTCTGAATAGGACAGGCTGGGTGTGTCGAGCAGATAAGCACCACTTTGGATGATCGCCTTCTGAAATAGCCCTGCAGACCCAGGTGATATGAGGTGGGTGGTGACGTTCAACCCACCCGCCGATATGCCGAAGATCGTGACATTGAGAGGGTCGCCGCCAAACCGACTGATATTGTCGCGAACCCACTTCAGTGCTAGTTGCTGATCCAGTACTCCATAATTGGCGAACGGATGCCCTTCAGCGGCTAGCGCCGGATGAGCCATGAAACCGAACGCCCCCAGTCGATAATTCATCGATACTACAATTACGTCTCCGGTCTCGAGCAAGGGCGCCGGATCGGTGTAGTCGCTTGCCCCGATGATATTCGCGCCACCGTGGATCCACACCATTACAGGCTTCCGGCGATTGTCACGGGAGATCTCGGCGCGGCGGGTGTAGACATTAAGAAAAAGGCAGTCCTCACTAGCATTGATCAGCGCACCCACTTGCACCGTCTTGTTCAAAGGGAATTGAATGCAGTGATTCTGGTACTCGGTGGCATCAAGAACGCCTTTCCAAGGCTGCTTGGGCTGCGGCGGTTGCCAACGCAACTTACCCACAGGTGGCTCGGCATAGGGGATGCCCAAATAATAGACCGTTGCATCCTTCACTATACCTTCAACAGAACCGGCGGTCGTTTGTACGACAGGACGGGACTGTTCAGCTTTCGCCAGTGAACCAATTGCGAGGAGCCCCAGCGAAATACCTGCAAGTAACGGTCTGTGTAACATCCCGCCGTTCTCTGATGGAGATTAACTAACAGTGGTGACCGCTCTTCATCAGCGAGCAACCCCCACATAAACTGCGGATGGAGTACGGACCCACGGGAAGCCGCGATCAGGCATACTTGATGCCTACCAATCCGGTGGTACGCTTTGAGACCGCCTCAGGTCGGCGGATGCAGGAAGTTTCACGACGATCCGCCGCGGCCGAGATCGACTGCTGGCGCTCATGGCGATGCCCGGTATGTGTCGCTGGCGAGGCGGCTTTAAGTAATGAGGCTCTGCCGGGACGTACTATGTAACGGGGACATGATGGAGATACTCTTACAAAGCCTCGCTCTTCTCCTCTGCTTTTGCGCGCCGACGCTGCGCCCCGCGATGGCCGCAACACTTGAACAGCGGCTCGCGGCCGAAATCGATCAATGCTCAAGATAGGGCATCTTCGCCGCCACCCTGTCAGGTGTTGTTCGTGGGCTCTTCGAGCATCGTCTTCTGGAAGACGCTCGTTGACGATATGGCGCCACTCGCTGTTCTCAATCGTGGCCTCGGTGGCTCCCAAATCGAGCACGTGAATCGCTGGTTCAACCAGATCGTCGCTCCCTACCAGCCGCGAGCCATAGTCTTCTACGCCGGCGAGAACGACATCGCATCCGGTAAGTCCGTCAGCCGCGTTGCGGCCGACTTCGATGCCTTTATGACGCTTAAGAACCAGGCGAGGGGAGCCGTACCAGTTCTCTTCATCTCGCCCAAGCCATCGAAGTCGCGGTTCGGACAACTCGAGCAACAAACTGCCGTTAATCGAGCGATACGAACCGAAGCCGCTTATCGCGCCGATCTGCATTACATCGATGTTGCCGCGGCGATGTTAGAGAATTGCAGGCCGAAAGAACTGTTCGTCGCCGACGAGCTGCACATGACAGCGGACGGCTATGACATCTGGGCTCAAGTAGTTCGAGCTGCACTATTCCGAAACGCGGAGACCGAGGGGCGAGTTTGCTATCGATCTGCATACGTAAACGATCCCGTAAGCGACGAGTGACGGCTCGATCGCCACAGCAATTGCAGCGGAGCATGACCTGTCTAACGCCATCCATCGTGCTCGATGCATGGCGGGGTGCGCTCACGCTCTACGCGAGTTTAATTGTTGCCTTTCTTTCGCAGATTGCGCTGATCGGTGTCGTGACGTTTCGTCTCAGCGCTGCCGAAGCCGCATCGATCACATCGCAAGCACGAGTCTTCGAGCGATCGTGCGGATCGACGGCGTTCGGCATCCGAGAATCGAGGCCCCGACCGCGAAGGCGTTCCTTAAGCAGCCGATTTTCTTCCTTGAGGTACTCGACCACATCGAGCTGCCGACGATTGATCCAGCCACCGAGCAGCTCAGGAGAACTTGCAGCGGCTGGATGGAGGGAAACATCCGTGCAAGTATGGCTGGTTACGGACCGTGGGACCCGAGGATCGTTGAATCACAAGATCGGGCGCACGTCCTTCGTGTTTTTTGGACACAACGGTAACGCGATAGCCCCTGCGCACCAATGTAGCAACGACTGAAAGTGTCGGGTGCGCCAGCGCGGGCAGCGGACAGCTGAATACAGCGAGATACGGAGCGTCAAGGCGGTACCTCTTGCGATCCAACAACTCTAGGCGGGACTCGCATATTCGGTCACCGCGTCCAGCTTCACCGCAACTTCTTCTTTGATGGCGAGGACCTCCTCGATGGTGTTGAAGCTGAGCGTCGGGTAACGTGTCTCGTAAGCGCGGATCGGATCGCCGATATTGTAGAGGTGGTGCACGGTGTATAGCAGGGACAATTCGCCCCCTGGAGTGACATAGCGGCTCTTCTTCCACAAGCAGTGGTGGAGATCCTGCAATGAGCCTTTGAGGCGAGAGCGCACGAATCGGAATACACATTGGTCGTGGAGGCCACTCGCGTGGCTTTCGCCGTACTTGGAAAAGTCGACGCCGGCGCAGCGCATCTCCTGGTCCGCGAGCATCGACACATATGGATTTCTTTTGTAAACGACCGGAAACAAGCCGGAGCCTTGCATCGGCTGCGCCAGCAGCTCGTCGATGATCTCCGCGTGCGGGAAGAAGGCATCGCCCCAGGCAATCACGACATCTTCCGCAAGCGGCTGTGCGGATGCCTGTTCCGCGGCGAGCAGTCCCTGCAACGTGGCATGTCCATCTCCTAGCCCGGACTCGATGGACAGGTTCAACGTGCGACAAGCAATGCGCGGATGGACGTCTCCCAAGTGGTGGAAGTATCGTTCCCATTCGTGGCGCATCAAAACATTGGTCACGACGAAGATCTTGTCGAACTTGCCTGCGAGCTGGCGGAGGGTCGTCGTGATGCAAGGTTCGTCACGGATCCACACCAGTGCCTTGGGCAAGGTTGCGTTCAGGCGCGAGCCGTTGCCTGCCGCGATGATGTACAGGTCAGTGCAACGCATCGCTTTGCAGACGCCCAGTCAGTGTGTAAATAAAGAATGCCGTCTGAGCCGGACTGCCGACGTGCAGGCAACGGATGCGTGGATCTTCGGTCGAGAGTCGACGTATGTCGCTATCGTTGCCCGAGTGCAGTTCGTCGCCAACGTATGTGATGCGCAAACCGGTGGTGGGACGCTTGCAGAGATTCTGCAGTGCCAGCACCTTCGACAGCGTTCGCCGCCGAATCTCGACGGTGGTCCGGCCGACTTGCTCGACCTGCAGATCGGAGTCGCGGACGATGCTGCGTGCCAAGCTGATGACGGCACGCTTCTCATCGGGGCTGACGGGGCGGATAGCGATGACTGCGTTACCGCGATTCTCGATCCGCGACTCCGGAATTCCCGCTCTGAATAATGCGGCGATGATCGCCGCCGCGCTGAATCGGCCGCTTTCCGGCAGCAGGGCATTAGGTGAAATACACTGCACGACTTCGGGGTGCTCGCCATTGATCTGTCGCGTGCCGTATGCGTACTCGTTCGCCCCGCCGTCCGCGAATATCAGCAGTGGATTGGAGGGAGTCGCCTCGCTCCCGCCGTCCGTGATTAGACGCAGGTTCAGTGCCTTGATGGTGTTGCCGGTGCAGACGCCTACTCTGGTGAGGAGATTCAGCCGCGTCAGTCCTTCCACGTTGAACCGTGAGGATAGCGGATACTCATTGCCGCGTCCGCATAGCGTGTCGTCGTAGTCGAAAAGAAAGAAGTCGCTGTCGACATAGTCTTGAAAACAGGCGTAACCGATTGCTTGGACGAGCTTGCCGGGGTCGTGCTTGTGCGGTGGATCGCTGGGCTTGGATAGATCCGCCTCCAATACCGTAGCGATCTTGGCTCGAGCGCTCTCGGTCATCTCGCGCATCTGCGGATCGGCGTTCTCGTCTAGGAGCACGTGCAGGCGCCCTGGATCGAAGAAGCGCGGAACCACCACGTCGATGATGTCGGCAGCCGTTTGTCCCGGGCTGTCGTGGTCCGGCGTGCGGTTCATCACCAGCAGGATCTTGGCGCTGCTATCTCGGATCGCGGTATCGAATCCCTTCGAAGCATACGTCGGAATCAGTGAGGACCATTGCGTTCCAGAGGAGAGGATGATGAGGTCGGCCTCGACGATGGCCTTCCATCCCTCGAAGCACAGCTCCGGTCGCGCATCGCGACCTTCGGCATCGACGAAAAAGATGTCGACGATTGGATCGTCCGCACGACCCCACACGACGATCTCGCCTTCGTCGGTTAGTCGTCGCCCACTGCGGGTCATGGCACCGAGAAACAACGATCTGTCATCGTTCAACAGTACGTTGTCAGGAATTGCCATCGCTTCGGCCATGAGTCGGGCGGCGGCTCGAAGCGAGTTTCCATTGGCAGCCGCGAGTCCGGCGTAGACGATGTTCGCCAACGAGAAATTGTGATAGCGGATGTTTGCCGCGAGCGGCGCGGCGAAGAATGTCGCGATCGAATCGAGGAGCATGTCACCGCAGTTCGTTGGCCGGCCACGCGTCCCGATCTCTGCCAACAGGGTTGCAACCTTTGATTCGCACAGCTTGCGAGTCTCGTGAGTCTCCGAAGTGAAGCGACATTCCAGAAACGCCAGCCATGGATCGCTCGGGTTTTTTAGCTTCAACCGCGTCGCTTGATTCTTACGTACGTCGGACGGTCCGAGGATGCGCCCATCCATTACTCGCCGTACCTCTCCCGTGGACAATCCGTTGTCATAGGCGTTCACGATGATGCTGACATCGATCCCATCGAGCTGTGTTTCCAGGGCCTCGTGCAAACCCTGCTGAAGTGCGATTGATCCCGTTCCACCGGTGAGAATGACTATCTTCATCTAACGTCCTTAATCACTACCGTGAAATCACGCCTGTGCGCAACACGTGCTTTTCGAACCGCCCGCGAACCAACGTTTACTGCAGCTCGTGGTTGCAAGCCTAGAGGCATGGATCTACACGACCCGAGCTGTGCGAAGCGGCGACTGTCTGTCGCAACCTGGCATCTCGATTGTCGCCACATAATCAGTGCTTTGAGCAGGCGTGGCGCTAGAGTTATACGTTGTTGTGTTTCGTACGGCGACGAGGACTTCACAATCCTTCGAGCATGGATTTTTGGTAAATGGCTGCCATGTCTTGGTCTGGTGCTAGCGCGATTTGCCAGATCGTCAGTCACCATGCGGTGGAAAGACGGCGTAATGGCGTGCGTGCCTGTTGCCCCGCACGCAAATGGGTGAATGCGGAGACGGTGCATGATTTCCGATCCACGACGGCTTCTAGCGGGAGCCGGGCTGAGCTTGATGAGCTAGTTCCGAGCATCGCAGCATTAGAAAGTTGGCTGCGGCTGATCAAAATCGTTCTGGATGATCTGGTCAGACGAAGATCAAGAAGCGAACAGATTAATGCAGGAAGCTACTTCTGATAGCCAGAGGAGAAAAATATCGAAATCGCATTTCGTTCGCTGCCGCCCGTACTACGGTTTCAATGCCCGACGGTTTGACTTGAAGGTGTGATGCCCTTAGTTGTCGCGCTGCGCCTATGTTTGAGGAGATTTTGAATTCGTTTGATTCGAACGGCGGTTGTTCAGATAGTGACATTGATAGCTGTGAGCGGCGCGATATCGGCTGACGCTGCGGGTCGCACGAGCGGAAACGGAGCGGATCCAGCCGAAACATTTGGCGGACAGGCGGCGTTCTTAAAACAGCATACACAGATTGTCG